>Ga0302324_100000816_pt1 | contig 78626 bp, 63 predicted proteins | sample Palsa_T0_1_FD_201949 | JGI IMG/M metagenome (GOLD analysis project Ga0302324, IMG submission 201949) | Peat permafrost microbial communities from Stordalen Mire near Abisko, Sweden - Palsa_T0_1 | ecosystem: Environmental > Terrestrial > Soil > Palsa > Peat permafrost | place: Sweden: Abisko...
AGTTGCGAAGGCGCCAATCAATGAAGCGAGCAGCAAGAGTTTCAACATAAAGGTCCTCCTCGGACTCAAATTCATGGCGCGTGCAGTATAGGTACGTCGCAGAGAGGCGTCAAACTCTGAATGGGATAGGAGACAGTCTAGACGGCAACCACACCCGTGATTTATCTTACTCAGATGTGTAGTGCTGCAAGGATTGCTCGGTCACATGCTATATGAGTGCCGCTAGGCACTCATCCATTGTAAAAAAAACCGGTCAAATCTTCGGGAATCGAGGTGAGGTAACGATGCCGGACGAGACGACGATTGCAGCTTTCAGGGCCAGCTTGCACGGAGAACTGATCGAGCCAAGCGATACCAGCTACGAAGCGGCTCGTAAGGTATACAACCGGATGATCGACCGTCGCCCGCGCCTGATTGCGCGTTGCGCCGACGTGGCCGATGTCATGACGGCTGTGAAGTTCGGCCGCGAGCAGAAGCTGCTCGTCGCCATCCGCGGCGGCGGGCACAACGCGGGCGGGCTGGGAGTATGCGATGACGGACTGGTGATTGATCTTTCGCCGATGAATTATGTTCGTGTGGACCTGAAGAAGAGGACCGTGCTGGTCGGGGGCGGTGCGCTGTGGCGCGACGTGGATCATGCCACGCACGCTTTCGGTCTCGCGGTTCCTTCGGGCATCATTTCGACGACCGGCGTGGCCGGGCTCACGCTGGGCGGCGGAATCGGATACTTGACGCGACGGTACGGCCTGACAATCGACAATCTGTTGGCCGTCGAAATGGCGCTGGCAGATGGGCGGTTCGTCACCGCCAGCACCAAAGAAAATTCCGACCTTTTCTGGGCGGTGCGCGGCGGGGGCGGCAACTTCGGCGTCGTGACGTCGTTTCTGTTTAAGGGCCAGCCGGTGCACACCGAGTACGGCGGGCCGATGCTGTGGCCGATGGAAGATGCAACGGAGATGATGCGCTGGTACCGCAGCTTCATGGCAAAGGCGCCCGATGACATCTATGGGTTCTTTGCTTTCCATACAGTGCCGCCGTGGCCGCCCTTCCCCGAGCATCTGTACCACAAGAAGATGTGCGGTATCGTGTGGTGCTACACCGGACCAATTAAGAAAGCGGAGAAAGTATTCAAGCCGATCCGGAGCTTCAAGGCTCCTGCGCTCGACTTGGTCGGCCCGATTCCGCATCCTGTGCTGCAGAGTCTGTTCGATGGCCTCTATCCGCCGGGCATGCAATGGTATTGGAAAGCCGATTTCGTGCGCACGCTCACTGATGAAGCCATCGCGCTGCACGTCGAGCACGCAGCCAAATTGCCGACCATGCATTCGACGATGCATCTCTATCCCATCGACGGAGCAGCAAGTCGCGCAAAGAACTCGGCCACGCCGTGGGCCTACCGCGACGCTAAATGGGCGGAGGTGATCGTGGGCGTGGACCCGGACCCGGCGAGCAAGGAGAAGATTTCCTCCTGGGCGCGCGATTATTGGAACGCGCTCCACCCATATTCGGCGGGCGGGGCGTACGTGAATTTCATGATGGAGGAAGGCGACGACCGCATCCGGGCGACGTACGGTAAGAACTACGCGCGGCTGGCAAAGATCAAGAAGAAGTACGATCCGGCGAACCTGTTTCGCGTGAATCAGAACATTAAGCCGAGCTGAAAGAGTGCGCCGAGGTTCGAGCTCACGATAAGGCTTGCGGCTGTTGCCGGCGCGGCTGGCTGATCTGATCTGAGCGCGATTAGCCGTTGATAACCGCCCGGGCGCAAGAATCGAAAAGAGCGCGAATGTGCTTGACCCTGGAATTAGTTCCAACCCTTATGCTGCTTCTGTGACTCCGAATGCGCCACTGCACTCAGGCGAATTGGCTCGCTTGGTAGGTGTCAGCGCGGACACGGTGCGCTATTACGAGCGCCGGCGTCTTCTGCCAACTGCTCCTCGCTCGGCCTCCGGCTACCGGCTATTTCCGCACGAAGCTGTAGCGCGAGTGCAGTTAATTCGAAGCGCGCTCGCCATCGGTTTTTCGGTGGGTGATTTGGCTGGCATCTTCCGTGAGCGAGAGCGAGGTGGCGCTCCCTGCTGTCGTGTCCGTGCGCTGGCCGCCGAGAAGTTGGCAGCCCTCGAAGCCCGGCTTCGTGACTTGCAATCCTGGCGGCGCGAGCTGCGGTCCACGCTTGCCGAATGGGATCGCCGTCTCGCCAAGACCCCGCGTGGCAAGCAGGCTCGATTGCTGGAGGCGTTGGCTGCAGCTCACCCAAAGAGCCGCACTCGGAGATTGAATTTTGATCTTCGAGCGCACCACAACCAAAAACGGGAGATACAACAATGAAAAAGATTCTCGCGGTCGCAGTCTGCTCGATTGTTTGCGTTGCCAATGCGGCTGCTCAACAGACATCCAGCGGGCAGAAAGACGACAAGAAAGACTCGCAAACAATGTGCCCCATGCACGACGCCCATTCACAAATGAATGAGCGCGGCGAGAAGGGCATGGGCTTTTCTCAGACGGCTACCACACACCACTTCTTCTTGACTCCTGACGGTGGCGCGATCCTGGTGGAGGTAAACGATCCTGCGGACGACAGCAATCGAAAAGCGATCCGAATGCACCTAGAACATATCGCGCAAGCCTTTCAAAACGGCGATTTCGACATTCCGATGTTCGTCCACGACACAATTCCACCGGGCGTGCCGGAAATGAAAAACTTGCGGAAAAACATACGCTATTCGTTCGAAGATACTCTTAACGGCGGGCGTGTAGTCATCGCTTCCGCAGACAAAGACGCCCTCGACGCAATCCACCGATTTCTGCGCTTCCAGATTGGAGAGCACAAAACAGGTGATTCGACGGAGATTCGCTGAAACCTTGCGGACACCTCGGCTTGAAATAAATCACAGCAGGACATCGCGCTAAGCTCTCGATTAGTTCGCTCACCTTCTTGACGATCTGAGGCGAGCCTGCGCTCACCAGCCGAGCCGGAAGGAGCTACCCCCCAATACGGGATAGGAGATAGGAGGGATCGCTGAGCTATCGCTTGCCCCTCGGCTTGGACTCGCACACAATAAGATTCCTGATGAGCATTCCGCAGCGCATTCAATGGTTCGGACGTCTGGCCTTAATGATTTTTGTTCTGGCGTCGGCGGCATTTCTCAGCGCGATTACGGCCATGCGATTCGCTGTGCAAGGCCGTGAAGTCGTCATGCCCGATGTGTCCGGGAAAAAACTCAACGACGCGCAGGCCGCGCTGCAAGCGCGAGGGCTTGGCGTCAAGGTCGAAGACCGGATTTACAGCGCGCAGCCGGTGGATGCCGTGGTGCGGCAGAGCCCGCCGGCGGGAATGCGCGTGAAAGTTGGGCAGTGGGCGCACGTGGCGTTGAGCCTCGGTCCGCAGGAGGCGACGATTCCGAATTTGGTGATGAAGAGCATCCGCGCGGGCCGCATCGAACTGCTGCGAAGCGGATTGCAGTTGGGCGAAGTGTCCAACGGCTATTTCCCCGATGTCCCGCCGGATACCGCGCTCATGCAGGAACCACCGGCAGGCGCAAAAGATGTGCAGAGTTCGCGCGTGGATTTGCTGGTTTCGCTCGGCGAGCGCCCAGTGGCATACGTGATGCCGGATCTACAGGGACTTCCGCTAGGCGAAGCCGCAGCGCGGATTACGACTTCCGGACTGAAACTCGAGAAGTTAAACGTCGCTCCGTACAGCAATCTCGCAGGCGGCTTGATTGCCGGGCAAACGCCTGCGCCCGGCTCGCGCGTGGAATCAGGCGCTGAGATTGACCTTCAAGTTTCCGAATAACCGGCCTCTTTCGAGAGACCCTTTAATTCCTTTCTTCGACAAAGGCCCGCCATTCGGACCGAGCACTGATTCCGAAAACGACGAAAAATGCAATCGTAGCGCCGGCATCTTGTTTACCCTGATCCTCGAAGGGCCGCCGTTTTTCCGCGCAGTGGCACAAATCCCCCGGCGCAGAAAATCCAAAAATCGCCCGCTTCAGCATCGCTGTGCTAAAATTTGCAGGGGGACATGAAGAGACAGCATCCCATCGAAATCGCGCCCTCTCTCCTTGCGGCGGATCTCGCCAATATCGCTTCCGAGGTTCGCAAGGTCGAGCAGGCCGGAGCGCAGGTGCTCCATTTCGACGTCATGGACGGTCACTTCGTGCCGAACATTTCGATGGGAGTACCGGTTCTGGCCTCACTCCGCAAGGCAACCTCTATGGCCGTGGATGTGCATCTGATGATCGAACGGCCGGAGGAGTACATCGAGGCTTTTGCCAAGGCAGGTGCGGACCGCATCCTGGTCCATCAGGAAGCCACGGTGCATCTCGATCGCGTCCTGACTCAGATTCACGAGCATAAGGCTGAGGCAGGCGCGGTGATTAATCCTGCCACACCGGTGGCGGCGCTCAGCGAAGTGCTCGACAAGGTGGACACAGTATTGGTGATGTCGGTGAATCCGGGATTCGGCGGACAATCTTTCATTCCCGGCGCGTTCGAAAAAATTCGCGAGCTAAGCGAACTGCGCTCGCGCTACAATTACGCGTTTCGTATTGAAGTGGATGGAGGCGTAGGACTCGAAAACGTCGCCGAGCTCGTGCGGGCGGGGGCGGATACTTTGGTAACAGGGACTACCATTTTTAGGAGTCCTGACCCGGCTGCGGCGTTCCGGCAAATGCGCGATCTGGCACACGATGCCTTGACACAGAAGGTGTGATGGAAACAATAACCAGGAAATTTCGATTCTCACTCGCCGCCGGACTGGCCTTCGCTCTTTTCGCCGGCGCCGCTTTCTCCGCTGATAATACAAAAGATACCAAAAAGAAAAAGAAGACCGCTCCGGGAGCCCAGGCCGCGGGTTCGGCGGAGCCGGACAAGATTCTTTACGATCGCGCGATGGCGGATTTCAAGCACGGGAAGTACACGGAAGCACGTCTCGACCTGCAGACGCTGATCAACACTTATCCTGACAGCGAATTTCTCGCCAAAGCGAAACTGGCAATCGGCGATTCCTTCTATAAAGAAGGCGGCACCGCGAACCTGACGCAAGCGATCGAAACCTACAAGGACTTCGAAACTTTCTTTCCTTTCCTCGATGAGGCCGCGTACGCCCAAATGCAAGTTGGCATGGCGCACTTCCGCATGATGGAAAAAGCCGACCGCGATAACTCGCAAGCGCAATTTGCCGAGGATGAATTCCAATCGTTTTTGCTGAAATATCCGAACAGCCCGCTGGTTCCGAAGGCTGAACAGCATTTGCGCGACGTGCAGGAGATTCTCGCGGAAGGCGATTTCCGTGTGGCGCAATTTTACTACGTCAAAGGGCCGCGGTCGTATCGCGCCGCGTTGGCGCGCTTGAATGAAATTATTGACCGCTATCCGCTCTACACCAAGAGCGACGACGCGCTGTGGATGGCCGGGAACATTTACGACAAGGCTGAACGCCGCGAAGTGGCGGACAAGCTCTACGCTCGCATCGTCCAGCAGTATCCAAATTCGAAACTCGTGGGCGACGCGAAAGGCAAGCTGACTGCGGCGGGAGTTCCTGTGCCGCAGCCGGATCCGGCTGCGCTGGCTCGCGCCGTCGAAGAACGCAAGTATGCCGCGCAGCGTCCGAGCATGGTTCAACGCACGATGAGCGTGATTCGCTCGAGCCCTGACGTATCAATGGCCGCGCACAGCGGGCAGCCAAACTTGCAACCGCCGGTCGAGGCGACTTCCGCGGTTGATATCTTGAAGCCGGGATCGGCAGCGCCGGGAGCCATTGCTTCGGGTGGTGGCGGAGTCGGATCTGGAAACTCCGTTGCCGTCGAGACCGTGCCGGCCGGGTCCGATACTTCGGTTCCAATCAGCGCCGGAACAGGTACGGATACACCTCCAGCGGACACTGTCGCTCCTGCGCCTGAAGGCTCTGCGCTCCCCTTGCCCATGAATTCCGAACCCGCTGCGCCACCGGCCGCTGCGCCCCCAGGCGACGCCGCTCCCTCAAACGCAAATCCTGGAGCAACACCGCCGTCCGCTGCTCCCGCTTCACCGGGAATACAACCGGCACCGGCTGCGAGCTCGCCGGGAACAACCAGCGAGAGCACAAGCACGGGAACGAGCGCGGAATCCACCGCTGGAAGCGCCGCAAAGGCGGATCCGACAACCGAATCCACCAGTAAGAAAAAGAAAAAAGGCCTCAAAAAGGTCATTCCCTGGTAGCAGTTATTTCTTAGAAGTATTTTCGCGCGTTGCTTACACTTATTACTGATACGCGCTGCCGCGCGTACTACTGATTGGTGCGGCACGCTCTCCGTCCATCTTCGTTGACTCCCCTCCTGTGGAATGTTACGAATGAGGCTTACTGAATGGCGGGTGTGTCGCGATTCGGCACATCAAAGAGCGGAGCTTCGGTGCCTCGAATTCTGGTCGCTGACGACAACAGCAACATCCAGAAGATGGTTGCTTTGGCGTTTCAGGACCATGGAATCGAAGTCATAGCCGTCGGGAACGGCGAAGCTGCCGTCCGGAAAATGCCCGACTTGAATCCTGACGTCGTTCTCGCCGATGTGTTTATGCCCGTGCGGAACGGCTATGAAGTTTGCGAATTTATCAAGAAGGATCCGCGCTTTTCGAAAATACCGGTGATTCTTTTGGTTGGGGCGTTTGATCCGCTCGACGAAGCGGAAGCGCGCCGCGTGGGCGCCGACGGTATTCTCAAAAAACCATTCGTTCCGCCAGATCCGTTGATTGCCATGGTGACGTCGGTGATGGCGAAGGCGCCAAAGCCTGAGCCCAAAGCGGAAGTCCCCGTTCTCGAAATTCCGAAGCCGCCGCCTCCAACGCCTGTGGCGTTTCCTCAATTCCCGGATCCGACGCCGGAAGAAGAGGCGTATGCGTTCGGCACGGGACGCCGATCGCTTGATGATGATGAGGGCGCTGCGGGAGCGGGACAGACGGCGCACGTCGCGGTGACGTCCGCTGCTGAATTTTCAACGGAGCACTTCGCGTCGGCTGAAGAGGAGGCGGGCGCATCGGAAACCAGAGTTGATTGGCGGCGACGCGATGAAGTGAATTCCGCTGAAGTTCCGAGTTTCTCGGCGGCTCTGATGGACGAGCCCGCCGCTCAAACTGTGCCGGAGAGCAATGCAGCAATAGAGCCGCTAGCTGCCGACACAATTCCCGATAGTCCGATTTTGACGGAAGAGCCTAATCCCGAGCCGCCATCTTCCGAATCGTTTTTGCGCGCTTTTGCGGGTGCGTTCGACGATCCTCCTCCCGTCCAGGCTCAAGTCGAGGTTGAAGAACCCGCCGCGCCGGCGTCGCCTGCGTGGCTCAAGCCGCTTGAAGATTCATTTCAATCCGACAAGACATTTACGGATTTGATGACTCCGGCGCTTGCGAATCCGGAGCTTACGAATCCTGCGCTTGCGAATCCAGTGCCTGCGGATCGGGGCGAATGGAATGTGACTGAGCTCGCGGAAACGCTCGTAGAAACGGGGGTTCCCGCTACAGAAGAAAATGCTGTGCCGGAAGTTCAGGCCGCTTCGCCGGCATCCGACCCGGCTGCTTCCCGTGCTGCGCGGGAATTTTTCGCGCACGAAGTGGCGCCGCCGGAGAGCACGGCTGTTGAGACACCCGAACCGGAATCGTTCGCGTTTGAGCCGGCCGCAGCGGAAGCTGCGCCGCGTTCAACGCTCGAAGCGATTCACTTTCCGCCGGAGAGTGTCGCGCTGGGAACTCCGCCGTCGCAGACGAGCGAGGCTGGGTCCGTCGAGCAGGCGACTGCTTGGGCGGGCGCATTTGGTCCGGCCCAAGTTGCCCCGAGCCAAACCGCCGCAATCGAAGCTGCCGGGATCGAAGCCGCTGGGATCGAAGCCGCTGAAACTCCGGCTGCCGAGTTCGAATCTGTGACTCGCGTGGAAGAAACTGAGGAGACAGAACCACTGGCGTCGCCGGTCGCGATTTTGGAGTCTGCCGGAATCGCGCCGCGAGAAATTGGACGCATGGCTACAGTCGAGACTTCGGTTGTGCCATCAGATGTCGCGCCAGAAGTTCAGTCCGTTGCCGCGCCCGCCGCTATTGCGACCGAGCCCGAACCGGCCCCCGCTGCGGCTGCAGCCGAAGCCGAAGTTGCGACGCCGGCTTCGAAGCCGATTATCGAGTCCGCTGCCGCGCCAGAAATTTCCGCGATTATTGCCCAGCCTGATTCCCAGAAGCTGCCTGTCGAGGCCGTCCCCGAGCCTGCGGCCTCCAGTGCGGCTCAGGCCGAAACTGCTGTGGCGCCCGCGCCCGCGCAACCCGCGCCGAGCGTGGATGAAGTTGTGGCGAGAGTGCTCGAAAAGCTGGGACCGCAATTGCAGGAGCTGCTTTCGAAGAATCTGGTTCGCCCGCTCGTTGAAGACCTGATGCACAAAACCGACGAAAAAAAGTAACGCAACGGAAATCGTCAGCGCCCCAGAATCGTGACCCGGTCTGGCTAGTGGGACGAATCCCCGTATTTGACCGAACAGCCGTAGGGGCGCGTAGCGGATGTCTGCACCTCTTTTCCGGCCATGGATTGCTGTAACGCGAGGCTTACGTAATTCGTCGCGCCGGGGACGTCACTCAGGTCGGTCGTGGGTTTGTCGTCGATCGCGCCATCGTAGATCACGACGCCCCGGGGATTGATTACGACCATCTGCGGAGATGTTTTCGCGTCGTAGAGGTGGCCGATGTCACCACTCGGGTCGAGCAGCGCGGCGGTGGGCGCGGCTTGCATCTTGGCGAGGTAGCTGTTCTCTTCCCCGGCGGTCACGTATCCCTGCTGGCCCGGCGCGGAAGAAAGAATCGTGAACCAGACGACGCTTTGGCCGTCCACTCTTTTTGCAGCCACTGCATGTTGCCGCTTCTGTAGTGCTTGCCGACGTAGGGACAGCCGTTGTTGTGCCACTCGAGGACCACATATTTTCCGCGATAGTCGGCGAGGCGAAATGTCTTGCCGCTGCTGGCAGTGGCTGTGAAGTCCGGCGCTGACTCGCCGACTTTCGCGGCCGCGAACAGCGCGGGCACGGCACATAGAACCAGAGCAGCAAGTATCAGGTATAAATTCGTGCGCTTCATTTTTGCGGTTCCTCCTTCAAGGTTCGATAAAGATTGGACGCGGATTGTGCCAGTTGGATTTCAGCATCTTCGCTGTTCTTCGCCGCGCGAGGCTTGCTGACCGGCACGTCAATTGCGTAGGACCGATCGGCAGAGATAACAAGCACGCCCTTCAGACGCTCGATTGGCTTGAGAAGTTGGTCGGATTTTCGAAGTGTCAACTGAAAACCAGCGGGCTTGGGCGCGAGCTTCTGCGGTGCCGCATTATCGATTTGCGATTCCGCGACCGGAAAGAAAACCGCCTGAGTGATCTGGCGGCCGATATTCGCGGAGAGCACGAAAGAATCTTTGGCACCGGTCAGGCTGAATTTCCAGTTTCCTGGCGCGGGCTGAGGCAATGATTTTCTCGCGACGGCGAACAGACTACTGGTGCTTGGATCGGGCGAAGATGGCTGCGACTTGATCGGAAGCGTGAGCGAGATTTGCGCCTTGCCCGGAATGCAAATCTCGCGGCATACGAGCACCTTTACGTCGGCGGCGAGTTGCGCGGGCTGTTTCGCCGACAAGCTCGCGGCCGCATGGATAGGGACGATGAGCGTGACTGCGTCCTCGTAGCCAAAATCCGCGATGGTGGCTGTTCCGAGACGCCGCGGCGTGGGCCACTCCATCGGGCCAACGGTGATGCCTGGCGGCAGGTGCCACGTCAGTCGCGGCGGTTCGCCGGAATCGCCCGGATTGACCCAGTAAACATGCCAACCCTTCTCGAGTTGGAAATGCAATCCGAGATTCAGCGTATGTCCCGGCGCGATCCATTGATTCTCGGCGATGAGCTCGAGAGTGCCGTGCGGGATGGGCGTACTTGCGGCCTGCGCGCCTGTCGCAAAAAGCATAACGGCGACGCCGATCAGTGCCCGGAGAAAATCTGAGCCAGAGTTACGCGCTCGCACTTTTCATTTGATGCGCAAACCGCTCAAAGAGTCCAATGCGATTCATCAGGCGTCGTTATTCCCGTTTGCGCGATCATCGCCAGCCCCGGGAACGATGATAGGAGTAGGGGAAGCGTTCAAGGCCTTCGCTGCCACTCCATCTGCAGCGGGTGATTCGGTGCCACCGGTGAGCAATTTATTTAGAACGGGAATATTCGCGCGGTTCGTTTCCACGAAATCTGCGCCCTCCGCGGTTAGTGTGAAATCGGAGTTGTCCGCACGGTCGATGAAGCCTTTGTTTCGCAGATACCAGGCCGTAAATTCCAAATAATCCCGGGGAAAACCCATGCGCGCTTCAACTTCGAAAAGTGAAAGTTCCGGCTGATAAGGATTCGTGCGACGCTGAATGTAGAGAAGCGCCAGTATCACCAACCGGCGGTTCATCTCGCCGTTGATGCTATCCATAAAATCAATGGACGTGGATAGCGGGGGCGACTTGTGCGACTCCTTTTTGCGAGATTCATCGTATTCGGCGCGGCGCTCTGGATGGGCCAGCACGTCATAGGCTTCCTTCAACAGGAAGAAGGCTTCCGGATTGCCCGTCTTTGGGTTATCCGGGTGAAAGCGGCCCGCCAGGAAGCGATAAACGCGGTGGATTGTTTCGTGGTCGGCATTCGGGCTGATCTGGAGGAACTCGTAGTAGTCGGGAATTTCCATCGTGATCTCCGCGGAGAGGCGCTGCTCTCTCTTAGTAGATACGATAGCGCGGTGTAGGTCAGACTTATATGTAACCATCGCGTTAGAGTTCTTAAGGTTAACTGACGGGTATAACTCGCTGCCGTTCTACCAGATAGGAGGCATCGGGGGGCTATCTCGCGTGGATTTTTGAATTGAGAGGGACGTTGACGGCCGCCGTCTCTACGTGTATGGGTGTAACGCAGACTCGATCGGGGATGACGTATGCCGCGATTTGACTAGGGCCGAAGAGCCGGCGGGACGGCAGAACTCGACAGCCGGGCGGCAGCCCTACTCCTCGCGGAGGGCTCTCAATGGGTCGATTTGCGCAGAGCGCCGGGCGGGGATGTAGCAGGCCAGCAGCCCTACGGCTGCCAGCAGCAGTGGTGCGCCAACGAGCAAGCGTGCGTTGTTTGTGCCGACGCTGAGCGCCTGCACGAAAATATTGGTGAGCGCTGAAAGCATTTTTGCCAGCGCCATCGCGCCCAAAAATCCTAGAACCGTTCCGACACCTACCAGAGCCCCGCCTTCACGCAGCACCAGCCGCAACACTTGCGCCCTCGTTGCGCCGAGGGCCGTGCGGATGGCGATCTCCTTGCGCCTTTGCGCAACCGCGTAGGCCGTGACGCCGGCAAGTCCGACTGCGGCCAACACCAAGCCGAACACACCAATTCCGCCGTACGTCTGGGTGGCAAGCCGAATGGCGGACCGGCTGCTATTGAGGTAGTCGCTCAACGATTGCGCGTTGAAAATCGTCAGATTGGGATCGATCGAAGCGATCTCATTTCGAACGACGCTTAGCGCATCGCTTCCCGCATCCGACCGCACCAGAATGGTGATACCTCCGGCCGGCGGCCGCGCAAAATCGCGCGATGTCAGCGGCAAATACATTACGGATTGAATTATCCCCATTCCTGACTTCAAATCGCGAACCACGCCGACTACTTCATAAGACTGGTTGTCGTCTCTAACGTGTTTCCCGATTGCATTCTCATTTCCGAAAAGTCTGCGCGCTGCGGTCTCGTTCATAACGACGGGCAGGACAGCGGGTGTCGCAACGGGCGTCACCACGGATGACACCACTGGCAAAGAGGCATTCTTCGATGCGACTGCCTGGCTGGCCGTCTGGATGCGTTGATCGCTTTCCTCGAATTCCCTGCCAGCCAGCATCGATTCGCTGAGCGTGTCAAAGTAGCCCGAGCCAACGGTTTCCTCGATTACGGGCTGTTCTATTCGCGATGGTGCCCCTGAGTCATCGACGGTCAACTGGATGGCGTCATCTTCGTCTTTGAGTACAAAGGGAGCCTGACCAGCAAGAGCGAAGCTGCGAACCGGGCCGGCAGTCTGGAGGCGATCGGGAAGTTTTTCGAAAAATGTTTGCGCTTTTTCCGGTGAGTAGCCGTCGCGCACCGGATCAATCGACAAAAGATACATGGTGTTTGGATCGAATTTGGTTTCGGTGCTGCTCACCTTACGGATTCCTATGACGAGAAATCCGGTGATCAGGAGGAGCATGAGCGATCCCGCAACTTGGGAGACCATCAGCAAGTTACGCAGGCCGAAACGCCGATATCCCGGCAAACGTAACGTCGAGCCCTCTTTGAGTGCGGGAATCACATCGGTCTTCGTCGCTTGCAGCGCTGGCGCCAAGCTGAATCCGATGCCGCAAATCAGCGCGAGGCCGAACGCGAAAACGGCCGCGCGCCAATCGAGACTGAAATCGTTTTCGAGCGGAACCCCGGTGGGTGGAACGATTCGGGAGTTCAATATCGACAGGCCATACGCGAGTACAAATCCTGCGACGCCGCCAAGCATTGAGAGCAAAATGCCTTCAGCCATCATCTGCCGGATTAGTCGAAAACGGCTCGCACCGACCGCCAGTCGAATTGCCAATTCCTTTCGGCGATTGGCGCCGCGTGCAATCAGCATGTTTGCGAGATTCGTGCACGCAAGGGTCATGACCAAGCCCATGAGCGCGAAGAAGAAACCGAATAACACCGGCCTCAATTGCCGGGGAATCGGCACCCTAGTGCCAGCCGGAAGCAACGTCACGCGTTTGCCTTTGTCTGTTCGCGTTGGCGACGAAGAATCCTCCGCATCGAGACGACGTGTGATCGCATCGAGAGCCGCTTCCGCAGAGTCAATCGTGACGCCCGGCTCCAAGCACATCAGTGCCATGAATTCCTTGGCGTTGCGTCGATGTAGAAGGTCGTCGCCGAGTTCCGGAGCGAGTGCAGCCGAGACCGTGTTCGGGACATACAGCTCAGTTGAATATATAGACAGCGCGCCATTGAAATCCTTTGGAGTGATTCCCACGATGGTCGCGATTTGCCCGTTCAGGCGAAGAATTTGCCCAACGGCGTCGGGAGAGGAATTGAGGCGATTGCGCCAGAATCGATCGCTGATCACTATCGCGGGCGAATCACCGGCGCGGTCAAGTGCGGCGCTCAGTACTCTTCCACGCTGCGGTTGCACGCCCAGTACGGAAAAATAATCGGGCGATACAAGCTGCCCATACACGCGCTCTGGTTTCGAACTGGTACCACCCTGGAAAGTGACATTGAACGGGATGCCGCTCTGAAATGCGGCGACTCCGGAGAACAGGCTCTTTTGCTCCCGAAACTGTTCGACGTAGTAATACGAGACCGGCTTATCAGGCATCACCAGGTTTGGGGCATTCGCCGCACCCGGGAGGTATCGAAATAGAAACGCCCATTTCGAGCTGTAAACGTTCGTCGTCAGTCCAATTCCGAGTCCCATCGAAATGATGGCGACCAGCGCAAATCCGGGCGACTTGATCAGCGCTCGCAACGCGTAGCGCATGTCGCCGCGCATTTCGGCCAGATATTCGATCGGCACCCGAATCGCGATGTCTGCGATCAGCCGGATCAGGCCGGTGATACCGTGCCTCCTGGCAATGTCTTGGAAGACGTCCTGACCGAGTTGCGTCACCTCAGTGCCATAAGCCAATTTGAATTCGTGCGGGAAGGCTTCCGCCAACCGGCGGTAGATGCGCCACGCGAAGTTCATTCCGTCACCATGTCGTCTTGGTTCACGTGCTGGTCTTGTTTCGATGGGGCCTGGTTCACTTGGATTGCGCGAACTAATTCCTGGAGGCGCTCGCATTCCCCGTCGAGAACGTCCCTACCGAGGGCCGTCAGCCGGTAATACCGCCGTCGCGCGTCGTCCAATTCGGGCGCAGGCCGCTCGTCGGATTCCTCGATCAGTTCAGCCTCGATAAGCCGCTTGATCGAGCCATAGAGTGTCGCCGGCCATAGGCGCACTTTCCCGGCGGTTCGACTCAGCACGTCTTGCATGATTCCGTAGCCGTGCTGCTCGCCACCGGCGAGCGTGAGCATGATGTGGAACCATTGGGGTTTAAGCGGCAGAAACCGTTCAGCGTTAGCTTCGTTCATGACCATGCCAATATATATATCGTACGATATCTATATTGTCAAGATGAATTTAATGATTTTCGGTGGGAGCCCCCGCATTCATGCGGGGGAGGAGCGCTTTAGCGCTCCGAAAGAATTGCCCTTGAAATCATGCGCTTTAGCGCTGGCCCATGAGAAATCCCCAGCCTTCGACCGTGCCAACGATCCAAGACCCTTTACCATTTTGACTTTTCCGTTTTCCGCCACATCCGGAGCACGATTTTCGTATATTTTCGAACTCGAATTCTGCTGATTCCCGAGCACTTCCTCGTAGCTCCAGTACCCTGTGGATTTGCTGGTACCCCGGGGGTGCATGTTAAAATGCCGCGAAATTATGTAATGAGACAGGAATGCAATACGGAGCGAGGACATTGGGAACCGGTGTCAAATGATTGAAAACACGCCTCTACGATTTACAAATTCGGCGTCTCCTACCCGGCGGACCGAGCATGTTCTCCTAGCGCCGGCATCTTGCCGGCGATTTTCCGCCCAATCACCGAAAATCAAAATCGGCGGCGAGATGTCGCCTCGAGAGCCATTTCTAATCGAGACACGAAAACGATTAGAAATCGCTGCAACTCAAACAAAACAATCATCACCGGTCACTTCTAATCGAGTCAGAATTGCAGGCATTTCATGACGCTAGAAATACCAAAAGCTTACGAGCCGCAGGAGATCGAAGAACGCTGGGCCAAGGCCTGGTTCGACGAAAATCTTTATCGCGCAGAAAATTCGCACGACGGGCCGAAATTTTCGATCGTTCTTCCTCCGCCCAATGTTACCGGGTCGATTCACATCGGGCACATGCTCGAACATACGCAGATCGATATTGTGGTGCGCTGGCACCGAATGCTGGGCGACCGGACGCTCTGGTTGCCGGGGATGGATCACGCGGGGATTGCGACGCAGTTTGTTGTCGAACGGGTGCTGGCAAAGGAAGGAATCAAGCGGCAGGACCTTGGACGCGAGGAATTCGAGCGGCGGGTGTGGAAATGGAAGGCGGAGAGCGGCGGCGCGATCAAGCAACAGATGATTCGGCTGGGCGCGTCATGCGATTGGACGCGGGAGCGGTTCACGCTCGAGCCGGCGCTGTATCGCGCGGTGCTTGAGGCGTTTCTGCGGCTTTACCACGAAGGGCTGATCTATCGCGGGCGCTACATCGTAAATTGGTGCCCGCGTTGCCAGACGGCCATCAGCGATCTGGAGGTGGTGCATAACGAGCGCGTGGGGCAGATTTGGTCGATTCGGTATCCGGTGGTTGGCTCGAACGAATTTCTTGTGGTGGCTACTACGCGGCCAGAAACGATGCTTGGCGATACGGCCGTTGCGGTGCATCCGGACGACGAGCGTTATCAGCGATTCATCGGCAAGAAAGTGCTGCTGCCGCTGATGGACCGCGAAATTCCGGTGATTGCGGATGCTTACGTGGACCGCGAATTTGGCACTGGCGTGGTGAAGATTACGCCTGCGCACGATCCCAACGATTTCGAAATCGGCAAGCGGCATAACCTGCCCGAAATCGACATCATGACCAACGAAGCGCACATCAGCGAAGCCGGCGGAAAGTACGCCGGCCTTGATCGATTCGTAGCGCGGGCGCGCGTCCTTGAGGATCTCGAAAAGCTTTCGCTGATCGAGAAGGTGGCGGAGCACACTCACGCGATCGGCACGTGCGATCGCTGCAAGGCCATTATTGAGCCGCGAATTTCTACGCAATGGTTCTGCAATATGAAACCACTGGCGGTGGAAGCCGAGAAAGTCGTTCGCGACGCAACGATTGAAGTGCTTCCCGATAATCAGCGGACGATTCTGCTGAATTGGCTCGAGAACATTCGCGACTGGTGCATTTCGCGGCAGCTTTGGTGGGGCCATCGGATTCCGATTTGGCATTGCGCGGATTGCAAGGAGCTGGTTCCGGCGCGCGATTCTCAGGTAGAGCTAGTTGAGGGGCATGCGCGCGCGGCAAGCGTGCCGACGATGTGCCCGAAATGCGGCGGCGCGAAGCTCACGCAGGATCCGGATGTGTTGGATACGTGGTTTAGCTCCGTTTTGTGGCCATTTTCTTCGCTCGGCTGGCCGGATGATACCGATGATTTGCGGACGTATTATCCGACCAGTGTGCTGATTAGCGGCTACGACATTCTGTTTTTTTGGGATTCGCGGATGATCATGATGGGATTGCATCTGACATCAGGCGCTCGGGCCGATCAGCGAGTTCCCTTCCGGCGGCTTTACCTTCATTCGCTCGTTCGGCTCGCCGGCGGCGAGAAGATGTCGAAGACGAAGGGCACGGGCGTGGATCCGCTGGAGATGACCAAGCAGTACGGGACCGACGCGATGCGTTACATGCTTTCGAGCATGGCCGCGCCTGGGACCGACATCATCATGAGCGACGACCGCATCCTTGCGGCGAGGGCGTTTGCGAATAAGATTTGGAATGCGGCGCGATTTCTTTTCGTCAATCTCGAGAAATTCGAGGCGGCGACAGGCGCGGCGATTGAGGAGCTTGCGGCGCCTGAGATTCGAGCGAAGGCGCCTTACGCGTCGTCGGCTGGCGGCGCTTGCGCGCTTGCGGATCGATGGATTTTCTCGCGACTTACGCGCGTTGCCGGGGAGATGAATTCGGCGTTCGGCGAATTTCGATTTCACGAAGCGGCGCAGACCGTCTATCACTTTTTCTGGGGCGATCTTTGCGATTGGTATATTGAGTGGATTAAGCCGCAACTGCTGAGCGAGGATCGCGAGGCGGCAATCGCGGCGTGGCGGAATTTGTTCGCTGTGCTCGATGCTGCGCTGCGCATGCTGCATCCGATTATGCCGTTTATCACCGAGGAACTTTGGCATCGGCTACCGCAGGCTGAGGGCGAACGCTCCATCGCATTGAAGGCGTTTCCCGAACCGAAGGCTGCGTGGCTTAACGAAGATGCGGAACGGCAGATGGTGCAGTTGCAGGAAATCATTACTGCTGCGCGAAATATTCGCGCGGAATTAAAGATTGATCCGAAGAAGAGGATTGCGGCGGATTTGTCGAGCGCGGATGGAGCGTTCGGGGCGCTCGTTCGGCAAAATCTCGATCCGATTTTGCGGCTCGCGAGCCTCTCGGCGTTGAATCTGTCTTCGGGGCGTCTTGATTCGAAGGGCGGTCTGATGCGGTCGACCGCGCAGTTCGATCTGCGGATTGCTTACGGAGAAGGCGTTGATAAGCAGGCGGAGATCAATAAGATCAAGAAAGATGCCGATCGGCTCGTTAAGGACATTGAATCGAAACGCGCGCGGCTCGCGGACGACAATTTCCGCAGCAAGGCGCCGGCTGAAATTATCCGCAATCTCGAGAACACGCTCGCCGAACGCGAAGCCGAGCGGAAGAAACTCGGCGAACGGCTCGCGCAGCTTCAATAGCGGACAACCCGGAGTGTTCGGCGCTCGGCTGCTTGCTGCGGGAGCGCGGCTCAAGTAACCTTGCACGCTCGCATGGAACCCAAACGCCTCAAAGTGATTCGCGGCCTGACGGACCGCCGGATCGATGCTCTGCTGACGCTTCTCTCAGAAAACACCACGATCGTTATCAGCGGCGAGAAGATTGCGAGCGAGATCGGAGTTTCGCGCGGGACGGTGTGGCGCTGGGTGCAGAAGCTGCGCGCGCTGGGCGTGGACGTGAGCGGGCATGCGCGCACGGGCTATCACATCAATCGCATTCCGGACATCCTCGCACCGAAATTGATCAGCCGGCAATTGCTGAATACGCCCTTCTGGAAGCACAACTACCATTTCTTCAAAGTGGAATCGACGAACGACATCGCCATGAAGCTCGCCGACGCAGGCGAACCGCATGGCGCTGTGGTCATCGCGGAGGAGCAAACTGCGGGGCGGGGGCGCGCGGGACGGTCGTGGTCATCTGAAAAGTCTGCCGGAATATATTGCACCGTGTTGCTGCGGCCGGCGATATCGCCTGCGCAGGCTTCGCTTTTGACGCTCGTCGCTGGGCTGGCCGCGCGTGACGCAACGTCGGAAGAATTAGACGCGGCGCCCGATGTTCGCTGGCCAAACGATCTTTTGCTAGGTGGCAAAAAATTCTGCGGCATTTTGACGGAAATGCAGGCTGAGCCTGATCGCGTGCACTACGCGGTGGTTGGCATTGGGATCAACGTGAATCAATCGCGCATGCCCGCGGAGATTGCGTCGATCGCGACATCGCTGCGCATCGAGAGCGGGCACGTTCATTCACGTCTCGACATTCTTGTGCGGTTGCTGCGCCACCTCGACCGCTACTACAATCTTCTTTTGTCGGAAGGTTCGGGGCCGATCATTCGGCGATTCTCGGAAGTATCGAGCTACTATCAGGGCAAACGCGTGCGGATTACGACGGCAACTGATTCGTTTGTGGGTACGACGAAAGGGCTCGAACCAAGCGGGATTCTTCGCGTGGCGCGGGATGACGGCCGCGTGGTGCCGGTGATTTCCGGCGACGTGACGGAGGCGTAATGCTGCTGACGATGGATGTCGGAAACACGAACACTGTCCTCGGCGTGTATCGCGACAGCGAGTTAGTGGCGAATTGGCGGCTTACGACCTCGCGCGAGCAGACGATTGACGAGTATGGAATTCTGGCGCGCGATCTTTTTACGCTGGCGTCGCTTGATTCGAGCGAAATTGACGGGGTCATCATCAGTTCCGTTGTGCCGCAACTCAATTCGACGCTCGCTAGAATGTCCGAGCGGTATTTTCATTTGAAGGCGCTTTTTGTTGAGCCGGGCGTGAAGACCGGAATGCCGATTCATTACGATAATCCGCTGGAAGTGGGCGCGGATCGGATTGTGAATGCTGTTGCGGCGTACGAGAAATATGGCGGGCCGTGCATTTCCGTGGATTTTGGGACCGCGCTCAATTTCGATGCGGTCTCTGAGCGCGGGGAATATCTTGGCGGAGTGCTGGCGCCAGGAATTGGGATTTCGGCGGACGCGCTTTTTGCGCGGGCCGCGCGGCTGTTTCGCGTCGAGATTAAGGATCCGGGGAAAATTATCGGGACAAACACCGTCGCGTCCATGCAGTCGGGGCTTTATTACGGCTACGTGGACATGGTGGACGGAATTCTTGAGCGCATGAAGAAAGTGCTTGGGGAAAAGACGAGAGTGGTGGCGACGGGCGGGCAGGCGGCGTTGATTGGAAAAGGCTCGCGGCATATCGAGACGATTGACGAATTTCTTACGCTCGACGGACTGCGGATTATTTGGGAGCGAAATTCCGGCGCGGGCGTCCGGTCCGGCAAAGAACGCCACGCGTCACCTCAGGCGGTTGGCGTTCCGCCAAAATCAGAGCGCTGAACCGCAGCGGCCAGCCATCGCGCATGGAATCGTTCAACTATTTCAATTATTTCACCGAGATTGAGGAATATTTCTGGCGCAAGCGCGGGGCTCACATTCTCGTTTCGCCGCTTGATTGGGCGATTGTGGAGACGTGGCAGAAGTCCGGCATTCCTCTTACCGCCGTGTTGAAAGGGATCGATCGGGCGTTTGAGAGCTACGGGCGATCGCGACGGGCGGCGGGCGGGCGATCGCTGAAGAGTCTCGCCTATTGCGTGGATGCAGTTCTCGATGCTGCTGCGGAGCTGCAAGAAGCAGCAGCGGGCGCTGGACCATCGCAGGATGCATCGCGGGCAGCGCGGCCGACGGCTGAACCGTTTTCGCGCGACGAGCTTCGCGGCTATTTGAGGCGCAACGCGGAGAAACTTCGGGCTGCCCGCAATAGACAAGGTGTTGAACCTGGATTGGCAGCGAAACTTGAAGAGACGGCGAAGCGTCTCGATGAAATTGCGACCGAGCTCGATTCGCCGGCGGCGCTCGACCTTGAGGATTTTGAACGGAGATTGACGGTCCTGGAAGAAAGACTCTTGCCGGCGCTGCAATCGGGCTCGAGCGAGGAGACGCTGCTGAACATCCGGCGTGAGATGGACCGGCAACTTGCGCCTTATCGCCGCAAGATGACCGCGGAACAGCTTGCGCAACTCGAACGACAGTATACGCAGAAGCGGCTGCTTGAAAGTTTTGGCGTGCCGCGGCTGAGCCTTTTTTACCTGACCTGAAGCACATCGGACAACCATGGATGTAAAAATCGAAAAGTTAATTTATGGAGGAGATGGCCTCGCGCACCACGAGGGCGCGACGGTGTTTGTACCGTTCGTTCTGCCGGGTGAAACTGTCGCCGTTGTTCCTACGGAGACGAAAAAGAAATTTATTCGCGGACGGCTGGAAAGCGTGCTCACACCGTCGCCCGAAAGGATCGCGGCTGATTGCCCGCACTTTCTAATTTGCGGTGGCTGCCATTACCAGCACATTCCGTATGAGGCGCAGCTCCGATACAAAGAGCAAATTCTGAGGGAAACGCTGCGGAGGATCGGGAAGATTGATTGGACGGGGCCGATCGTCACGCATGCGTCGCCGCCGTGGGGATACCGAAACCGGGCGCAGTGGAAAGTGCGCGAGAGCGGGATCGATGATGCGCCGCAAATCGGATATTTTCAGGCGAGTTCAACGGCGATCGTTCCGATTGAGACTTGCCCCATATTGTCTCCGCGGATTTTGGCGACATTTCACGCGACACGAGAGCTGCTTTCCAGCGGCGGACTTCCGCCATCCCTGCGGGAAGTGGAGGCTTTCGCCGATGAGCGGGACGAATCGGTGCTACTCACGCTCACGTACGCTAAGTTTCCGAAGACGTTTGGTGAGACTCTGCAACTTTTGCGCGAGAAAATTCCAACTCTCGCGAGTGTCCTTTTTCAGGACGTCCAGCAGAATCGCATGGAGCTGAAAGGGCCGGGATCTCTGAACTACAGCGTTGGAGAATTTCGATATCGAGTGAGCCACCTTTCGTTCTTTCAGGTGAACCGATTTCTGGTGGGGGAGATGGCACAGGCGGTAGCCGAGGCCGCGGGAACCGGGGAGTTGGCGGTTGACATTTTCGCGGGCGTAGGGCTTTTCTCGCTTCCGCTTTCGCGGAAATTTAGGCGGGTGATCGCAGCAGAATCGAATCCGGTGGCGGTACGGGATTTCAAAGACAACGCGGCGGCGCCTGAGAACCGGGCGACAAATAAAATCGAGATTCGCGAAAGCGATTCGGTCGAATTTTTGAGCCGGGCGAGGCAAAAGACCGATTGCGTTGTGCTCGATCCGCCGCGGGCCGGGCTTGGCGTCGAAGGGACAGCGGCGCTGTGTAAGGTGGGGCCGGCGACGATCGTATACGTGTCGTGCGAGCCGTCAACAATGGCGCGGGATTTGGAAATACTCGTGGCGCAGGGATACGCGGTCTCCGTAGTTCACCTTTTCGATCTATTTCCTCAAACTTTCCATATCGAAAGCATGGTGAAACTTGTGAAACGGTGATGAGAGTTCCGGCGGTGTGGATCGTCGCGGCGTTCGCTGGCGGCATGCTGCTTCGCCTAGCGCGGCCGCTACCACTGCCCTTCTGGCTCGCATCTACTGCGTTACTTATTCTTCTCGCTGCTCTGCTTCTGCGTTTTTTAAATTCAACGTGGCCCGCATGGATGGCTGCGCTGATCGCTTGGGCAGCCTTGGGCGGAGCCGCGGCCTCTCTTGAACGTGTGATCGTGCCGACGAACGGAATCGCGCGGATGGTTTCCGAGAAGAGGATTGACACAAGTGAACCGCTGCGATGGCGAGGGCGGCTGCGTGAAGATCCGCTGCGATTGCCGTGGGGCGTTCGATACGAGATGGACCTCGAGAGCGTGGAGGCGGCAGGGCGCGCGGTGCCTGTGTCGGGCGGATTGCGCATGAATTACTACTTTAATCCGCGGCACGACGAGACTTTGCCGGACATTCGAGCGGGAGATCGTGTCGAGGCGCTGATGCGCGCGCATGCGCCGAGGAATTTCATGGATCCGGGAGCCGGTGATGCGCGAGCGCAGCTTGCGCGCGAAGGAATTGACTTGATGGGGTCGCTGCGAAGCGCGGAGTTGCTGCAGAAAGTGAGCACGCCGCCGCTTGGAATTCCTTACCGGCTGGCGCGGGCGCGAGGCGCGTTGCTGGCGCGTCTTGATGCTGCGTTCGCATCCGCACCCGAGCAAGCCGCGATCCTGCGCGCGATGCTTTTGGGTGACAGGATGTTCGTTACTTCCGAAGTGTCCACCGAATTTCAAAAGACGGGCGCGTATCACGTGCTTGTGGTGGCGGGACTCCACGTGGGCGCTTTGTGCGTGTTCTTGCTTTGGCTCGGGCGGAAATTGCGCTCGCCAGCGTGGCTGACAGGATTGGTGACGTTCGGCGCGCTGGTTGCGTACGTTGGGATCGTGCAGGATCGGCCGCCGATTTTGCGCGCGGCTTTGATGGCCGCATTTTATTTGGCCGCGCGGCCTTTTTTTCGGCGTGTGGAGCTGCTAAATACGGTCGCGCTTGCCGCTCTGGTGCTGCTGCTGTGGCGGCCGTCGGAATTGATTGATTCGAGCTTTCAGTTGTCATTTCTTGCGGCCGGTATGATCGCAGGTCTCGCGCTGCCGTGGATTGAGCGGACGGGAGAACCGTATCTCGCGGGGCTCGCGCATTGGGGAGACTTCACGCGTGACGCCTCACATCGGCCGAAAGTCGCGCAATTCCGGCTGGACTTGCGTGCTGCTTCGAATTGGCTGGCGAAGCGCCTGCCGGCGGCGTTTACGTCACGCTCGAACGACTTGCTCGCGGCGCCGATTCGCGCGGGATTGCGAATCTGGGAACTCATTCTTCTGTCGTTCGCGTTGCAAGCTGGAATGCTGGCGATGCTCGCGCTCCAATTTCATCGTGTGACGCTTGCGGGGCCACTTAGTAATGTGCCGGCTGTTTTTTTGACAGGTCTGATCGTGCCCATGGGTTACCTGATGCTGGGCGTGAGCTTCCTGTGGAAGCGGCTAGCGGACGCGTTGGCGATGGCGCTGCTAGTTTTGTGCAGATTACTTCTTGCGTCGGTGCACTGGTTCGCGGCGCTTCCTCGCGCGTCATATCGAGTTCCCGCGCCGCCCGGATGGTTGATGATCGCGTGGCTCGCCGCTCTGGTGGCGCTATGCGCGCTGGTGCACGCGAACAGAACGAGACGCTCAGGGCCGAAGCGACGGGTTGCGATGACATCACAAAAACGCTCACGCGTTTTACGCGTATGCGAATTGGCGGCTGCCGGAGTGTTCGCGACAATTACACTTGCAGCGGCGACGCATCCATTTCGGCCTCAGGTCGCGACGGGCGCGATGGAAGTGACTGTACTCGACGTCGGCCAGGACGATTCCATCTTCGCGGCGTTTCCGGACGGGCGCACGATGCTGATCGATGGCGGAGGTGAAACGGGCAGCGAGTTCCCCGGGCAATATCGCGCGGCAGTTGATATTGGGGAGGAAGTAGTTGCGCCATACCTATGGTCGCGCGGGCTGAAACGAATCGACGTTGTCGCGTTGACGCACGCGCACCACGACCATCTCGATGGCTTGCGCGCGGTTCTGAATGATTTTCGTGTCGGGCAACTTTGGGTCGGATCCGACGTGGACACGCGCGCTTATCGAGAACTGATCGCCCAAGCTCAGGCGGCGGGAGTGCCGGTGGTTCACGAGCATCGCGGCAACGCTTTCGATTTCGGTTACGCGCACGGAGAAGTGATTTGGCCGAGCGAGACGAGCGAGTTGGCGTCAAATCCGAATAATAATTCGCTGGTGTTGCGTGTGGAATCCGGCGCGACGCGGTTCCTGCTCGCGGGAGACATCGAACAAAAAGCAGAAAAGGAAATTATCGCGGATGGCGATGCGCTGTCCGCGGATATTCTGAAGGTGCCGCATCACGGTAGCAAGACTTCGTCTACGGATGAGTTTCTGGCCGCAGTCGCGCCGCGAATCGCGGTGATCTCCGTCGGCGAGGGAAACACATTTGGGCAGCCGCACGCCGCGGTTCTCGATCGCTATCAGAAGGACGGGGTGAGAGTGCTGCGGACGGATCTCGACGGAGCCGTCACGACGATTTCGAATGCGAAGAGTCTGCACGTCACAACATACCGGGACACGCACCCAGCGGAATAGCGGAGGAAAAATCGGAGTGGCTTTATCGCGCTACAGCGGTACCGGCTCGATCAATTTGAACGGTTACTTCTTCGCGCCGCCAGAAGCAGAATCGCTGGAGCCGGCGCGAAGATAGGTTGCAATGACATCCTTCGCTATCTTTGCCTCGGACTCCATTACGACGATTTCTTCGCCGTGCGTTCCTTCGGGCGCTTCGCGAAGAGGAAAGGGATCCATGGAGACGGAACCCGGAGAGCGAATGCCCGCGCTTTGGAGCAGCGAGCGAATCACCATCGCCTCGGCCATCGTTCCAGCGACGTGAATCACGACGCTGCGTTCGTTTTGATCTGCTTCGTTTTTGTCTGATGGCATTGTGGAAACCTGGCCGGCCGTACTATTGGCGCGCCGACTTCAAGGGTTATACTAGACTGGATTACGATTCTAGGCCAATGATGGATTCGACCCAGACGCAAAAACCAACCCAAGAAGAAATCGACGACGAAAGCAGGCGGATGCGCCGTTTGCGAATTTTGGTTTATTTGGCGCTCGATACGATTGCTTCGGGCAGTCTATCCCCTGAAGAAGCGTCGTCAATGGCCGCGGCAACGCGCAGGCTGGCGCTCGACATGTTTCCCGGGAAAGAGCGGGCGTTCGATCTTCTCTACCGGCCGAAATTTCAGCGCGTGATGCACGAAATCTACCGTTTGCAGTAGTCCGCTGAAGTCCCGCGTGGAATTGAAAAGTTACCATCCTGTGCGACGGCGCACGATCATTCGCAGACACACGAGAAGAAGCGCGCCGAGAACTCCAATGGCCGCCTGATATTCGCGGTTGCGGCGATATTGCTGCCAAGAAAAATGCGCTTCGGTGTTTCCAGACCCTGCAGTCCCGGCGTCGGCGCGCTTGGGCGGGCGGGGCCAAAATAGGGGCACGCGGGCGGCGTAGTCATCGAAAGCTTTTCCGTAGCGCACGTGAAGTTCGGATCCCTCTTTTTTCATCACGGCGGGATAGAAGATGAGGAAGTACGCCGCGATCACCAAGGCGCTCCATGGGGAATGGCCGGCAACGGCGAAGCCCGCTGCCAGCAGCGAACTTCCGAGATAGAGCGGGTTTCTGGTCCAGGCGTATGGGCCTGAAGTCGTGAGAGTCTCGAGCTTGCGCAGATGCCCTGCAGCAGCGCCGCGAACGATGAGGCCGATGGCCGCTACTGCTGCGCCGATGGCGATGAACGCGATCGTGGGCGCCGCCAGTGCGATATAGAGAATTGAAAGCGGGTAACCGGCACGAACGCGCCAGCGCGTAACCCAGGCTCCCGCCATCAGGAATTCTCCACGAGCGTGCCTACAGCGGAGACGACGTCTGCGACTTCGATGCGAAGCATGGCGGGAGAATGGGACGTGCCGCGCTTGTAAGTCGTTTCCCTCGGCAGCGCCTTGCGGACTACTGCGGCGCGGGTGCCGTACGGACCGTTGCGCGCGGGATCCGTCGGGCCGTATAGGCCGACGACGGGCGTGCCGAGCGCGGCCGCTAGATGCAATGGCCCCGTGTCTGCCGCGACGACGAATTTTGCGCGGCGAAGCAACGCCGTTAACTGCAAGAGGTCCATCGCGTGCGGGATTCGAGCGGAGTCACCAGCGGCTTCGATCACTTCTTTTGCGAGAGCGTCCTCGCGCGGGCCGACGCTAACAACGCCACGCAAGCCGTAGCGCCTCGACAATTCCTGGTGAAGCTCTCCAAATCTTTCAGCAGGCCAGCACTTCGATCGCCAGCCGCCACCGGGAGCGATGACATAAAATTCCGTCAGACCGTGCTTGGGAAGCTGCTCGCCGATCCATTTATTTGCTTCGATAGATTCCGGCAAAACAAATCGCGGCGCGGCGTGCTTCGCGCCGGCGGCTTCGGCGAGCGCGAGATTGTGTTCCACTTTGTGCGCGCCGGAAGGATGGATGCGCCGGGAATACAGAAGCGACGCCGGGCCTTCGCGCGCGTAATCCCAATCGAAGCCGAGCACTTCCTTCGCACCGGCAGCGCGGGCGAGAAGCGCGGATTTGTAGAGCGACTGAAAATCGAGCGCCGAAGTGTAATGCGCGCCGCGAAGGCACGCCACCGAGTCCAACACGCTCGCGGTGCTTGAACGATTGAGCGGGATGACGCTATTCAGATCGGGATTGCCGTCGAGAACCGGCATCCAGTGAGATTCGACCACCCAGTCGATTTGTGCACTCGGAAAAGAATCTCTGAGCGCTGCTGACGCCGGGAGCGTGTGAATGATATCGCCGAGCGAGCCGAGGCGGACGATGAGGAAGCGCCGGTCAGCCATCGGCGCGCTTGCGAATATTAGCGAGCAGATCACGCGTCGAGTGAGTCTTGGGATCGCCGACGATGGCGACGCGGATACCGAGGCGCGCGGACGCGCTGCGCTCAGGGACCGTCTCGGGCGTGTAGTCGGTTCCCTTGGCGTGGACGTTGGGGCGGAGATCCTGTAAGAGCGATTCGACGTTCGGTTCGGGGAAAATGACGACGAAATCCACGGAAGCGAGCGCGGCGACAAGAGCGGCGCGGCCACGCTCGTGTAGAACCGGGCGTCCGGGGCCTTTTAGCAATTCGGTGCTCGAATCGGAATTTATGGCCACGACGAGAACATCGCCCTCTGCTCGAGCGCCCCTGAGGTAGCGAATGTGGCCGGCGTGCAGAAGATCGAAGCAGCCGTTCGCGAGGACAATCTTTTCGCCGCGTTTGCGATGGGGCTCGAGCGCGCGCTTGAGTTCGTCGCGGCCGAGAATTTTCTTTGACGTGTCCATTGGCCTTCAGCGCATTGATGTGGCAGAGGAACGCACGGCGTTTTCGAGCTCGGCGCAGGTTACGGTTGCCGTGTCGCGTTTCATTACAACAATTCCGCCCGCGTAGTTTGCGAGGTGGGCCCCTTCGAGAAAAGTCGCGCCGGCGGCGAGAGCCAGCGTAAAAACGGCGATCACCGTGTCGCCGGCGCCGGTCACATCCGCAGCCTCTTCGGAGCCGAAAATTGAGATCAATCGCGTCGGCTGGCCTTGCTCGAAGAGCGCCATGCCGTCTTTCCCGCGGGTGACGAGGAGCGCCTTCAGGTGCAGCTCGCCGAGAGCGCGGCGGCCAAGCTCCTCGAGGATCATCGCGTCGTTGCCGATGCGCTTCTGGTAGAGCGCTTCGAGTTCGGATTCGTTCGGCGTGGCAGCGGTGATACCAGACTGGCTGAAGGCAGGAAGCGAGTGGCGCGAATCGAGCGTTGTGAGCCTGCCGTCGCGGACACTCGCGAGGATTTCAGGCGTCGCGCAGCCGAAACCGTAATCGGACGCGAGAACTGCGCGTGCGTGGCGGCTGCGGTCGCGGAGCTTCTTTGCGATTTTCCTTTGCACCTGAGCGGGAACGAGTTCGGCCGGCTCGTCGTCGACACGCAAAACTTGTTGCTCGGTGGTGTGCGTCCAACCGGCGAGAAAGCGAGTTTTGGTCGGAGTGGTCCAGCCGCGGACTTTCTCGATGCCGGATACATCGATACGTTTTCGGCGGAAGTATTCGAGTAGCGCGAGGCCCGATCTGTCGTCGCCGACCGCGCCGACGGGGAGTACCCGAGCGCCGAGATCGGCGAGATTATTGAGTGCGTTCGCGCCGCCGCCGGGGAGAGCGCGGGTACGGCGGTGGCGCAGGATCAGGACGGGAGCTTCCCGCGAGACACGGGAGATTTCGCCGGATACGAACTGATCGAGGACGAGATCGCCCACGAGCGCAATCGTTTGCTTGGGAAATGCAGCGATCAGATCGAGCAGACGCGTCAAATCCGCGCTCGACCCGACGGCCGCAGCCGGCTGCTGTCGCTTTTTTCGCGCGGCGGTCAACGCATTTCCTTCAAAATAATTTCGACGGCGTCCGCGAGATTTTCGACCACGTAATCGGGCTGGCGCGGCCACTTCGCGCGATTCCATTCGTAATCGCCGCGGCCATAGCCGGTCAGCACGAGAATTGTCCGGCAGCCATTTTCGTGTCCCATTTGAATATCGTTATAGCGATCGCTTACCAGCACCGAGCCGGATATTTCGAGATTGTGCTCGCGCGCGGCCCGCTCCAGCATACCGGGAAGCGGCTTGCGGCAGGAACATCGGTCGTCGCGAATGTGCGGGCAGTAATACATCCCGTCGACGTGCGCGCCGCCCGCGGCAAGCTCCTCGGCCATTTTTTCGTGCATCTGGCCGATCAATGATTCCGGGAAGAAACCGCGCGCGACGCCGGATTGGTTGGTGACGACGATGACCGGCAAACCTGCTTCATTCAAGCGGCGAATGGCCGCTGCCGCGAACGGGTAAACGACGAAACGGCTAATGTGATTTGCGTAGCCGACTTCTTCGGCGATGGTCCCATCGCGATCGAGAAAAACTGCGCGGCGCTTCGGATCGGGATTCGATTTCGCGCTGCTCACTCGGCTATTCCCTGCCTCCGTGCTCGAGCCATTTTCGGGCGGCCTCTTCGACTAAGCCTACATCGATGCGCGTCATGCAGCGATGGTCCACCGGGCATTGCCGCAAAAAACACGGGCTGCAAGACGGCGCCACGCGCACCAGAGTGCGCTGCGAAGTTACCGGCGCGGTGCCATCGGGATCGGTGGAACCGAAGATGGCGACAACGGGAACGCCTGCTGCCGCGGCCACGTGCATCGCGCCCGAATCGTTGCCAATGAAAACGCCGCATGCCGAGAAATACGCGGGCAGATCTTCGATTGATGTTTGGCCAGCGAGATTCACGGCGCGATGCCGCATACCCGAGGCAATTCGCGCGGCGATATCGCGCTCGGATGGCGCGCCGAAAAGTATCACATCGGCGTCAAAACGGGCAATCAAGCGGCCGGCAAGTTCGGCGAATCGTTCGGGCGGCCAACATTTCGCCGAACCGTATGCCGCGCCGGGAGCGATGGCGATGCGGCGCGATGACGGTCGAGCGCCGGCAGATATGAGTTGCTTCGCTGCTCGATCGCGGCTCTCAGACGAGATTTTGAGGCGAATCTCATCAACCGGGGGTAACTCCTTGAGCCAGCCGGCGCGACGCAACAGCTCGAGATAGTAATAGGTCTCGTGAGCGGGGATTTCCCCGGGCGATGGTACGGGAATCGCGCGCGTAAGTAACGCGCTGCGCCCATCCCGTGCATAGCCGATGCGTTCCGGTATTCCGGTGCGCCATGCCAGCCATGCGGCGTGAAATGCGTTTTGAAAGAGAATTGCGGCGGCGTAATGTCCGGCTCGAAGCGTCGCGGACGCATCCGCAAGATCTTCCAGCACGAGCAAGTGGTCCGCGAGGCCCTGGCCCTGATAGAGAGCTGAGACCCAGCGGCGAGCGAGAATTGTTATTTCAGCATTCGGTTCGCGAGCGCGAATCGCCTTCAGAGCGGGGATGGCCATGATTGCATCGCCGACCCAGTTCGGGGCGCGGACGAGAATATTCAAAGCGAAATCTCCGGGCGTTTGACGTTCAGAATTTCAGCGGCGTTACGCCAGAAGCCGGCGGGATCGTGGATTTCGAGCGATACGTTGCAGACCCACACCGGAAAGGTGCGGATCATCACACCCTGAAGATTCATCGCATCTTTCTTGGTGCAGACCAAGGCGTCCGCGCCGGCGGCTCGAGCTTGGGCTTCTAGATGTTCTATATCGCCGGGTGAATATTTATGATGATCGGGAAAAGCAGCGTGGCCGACGATAGGAAGTTTCCAGTCGCGGAGATTGCTGAAGAAAGCGGCGGGATTACCGATGGCACCGAAGGCGAAAAATTTAGTTCGAGGCGTCGGAGTATAGGCGCCCCCGTGATGGTACGAAATGAGCGTGGTAAGCCCTCGGAAATTCAGGGTGGCATAGTGAATCGGAGCCGAGGAGTAGCGCCGGACAATTGTTTCTATCGCCGGGGCGTGTTTGCTTCGCGTAATGACGACAATGTCGGCGCGCTTGAGGGCGGATCTTGGCTCGCGAAGACCGCCCGCCGGCAAAACGTGGCCTCCGCCGAATGGGTTTGTCGCGTCTATCAAGAGTATGTTGAGATCGCGGGCGAGCGACAGATGTTGGAATCCGTCGTCGAGAACGAACCAGTCAAAGCCCGCCTGCGCCAGTTCGGAGCCGGTGGCGAAGCGATCCGGACCTACGCCAATTGCGAAGAGGGATTCGGCTTCCGGGTGGTTTGCGAGTTCGCTCTCCATGATGCGAGTTTCGTCACTGAGGCCAGGCGACATTTCAGGCGATTTCTTAATCTCGTCCTTCCAATGGCTGCCCAGAATTCCGCGGAAAGTGCCGCGGTAGCCGCGGGTAAGAACCGCGACGTGCTTCCCTCGATCCAAAAGATTCCCAGCGAGCCAGATGACGAACGGGGTCTTACCGGTGCCGCCGAGCGTCAGATTGCCGACGCTGATGACGACGCCCGGGAGGCGGCGCGTGCGCGCGATTCCCTTTCGATAGCTCCAGGCGCGCAGGCGCGCGAAGATTTCATACGGTACGGAAAGCGGGAGCAACACGGAGCGATATGACGTCACGCCGGGCCCCGATCTTGCGGAAGAAGATCCGGCTGAAGAATGTTCGCGACGTATTCGATCGAGCGCTTCGTGGCCCCGCGATTCTTTTCGGCGAGGTCTTTGGCCTTTTTCCCCATGCGGTCGCGCACAGCGGTGTCGCGAATGAGTTGAACCCACGTCTTGCCAAGCTGCTCGCCGGCGCGAACTTGAATTCCCGCGCCTTCGCTGGAGAAGAGTTGCGCCATGTCGCGGAAGTTCTCCATCGAAGGACCGAATACAGGAGGGCGCTCGAACCAGGCCGGCTCGAGTATATTGTGGCCGCCAGCATCCACCAACGAGCCACCGACAAAGACGGCATCGGCGATGGAATACATTCCGCCCAATTCCCCGATGGAATCGAGAATGAGCACGTCGGCATTTTCATCCAGGGGACGAGTGAGATCGAGAGTGCTGCGCCGCACGGCTCTCCAGCCGCGATCGGCGACAATGCGAGCGGCAACGTCGAAGCGATCCGGCTTTCGCGGCGCGAGAACCAAAAGCGCGCGGCGCCATTGGCGCTGGACGATATCGTAGGCGGCGAGGACGGACTCTTCTTCATCCGCGACGACGCTTCCCGCAACAACCACCGGCCAGCGCTCTTGCGCCTGCGCCTGTTCGGCAAGCCATTTAACGAAGGCGCCCACGGCCGGAGGCTCGCCGTCATATTTCAAGTTGCCGGTGACGACGACGCGATCCGGCGGCGCGCCCATTTCATCGAGACGTTCGGCGTCGGCCTCGCTCTGGGCGAGAAACAGCGTCGCGTCACCGAGCACTTCTTCATAAAAGCCAAACGAGACGTGGCGCCATGCTTTCGAGCGCCGGAACGAACGCTCAGAAATACGCGCATTAATAAAGACGACAGGAACATTGCGATCGCGCGCTTCGCGAAGAAAATTTGGCCAGATTTCCGTCTCGACGATGACAACGAGCGCCGGCCGAATGGCACGAAACGCGCGGCGAACGGCCGCGCGGAAATCGAGTGGAAAATAGAAAACGCCGTCCGCGAAATCGAAGCGCTCGCGCGCGAGGCGCTGGCCCGTATCGGTGGTCGTCGAGACAAAGATGCTACGCGCCGGGTAGCGCTGCTTCAGTTCCCTGCCGAAAGGAATCGCAGCCAGAACTTCTCCCACAGAAACAGCGTGAATCCAAATCGAGCCTTCCGCCTTCGATGCGCGCGCGACAACTTCCGGAGGTAAATTGCCGAAGCGCTCACGCAAATTGTGCCAGTACTTGGCTGTGCGGAAGCCCTTGACAGCAAAGTAGGGAGACAGGAGGAGCATCCCCATGGCAGTCAATACGCTATAGAGAAAGTACACAGTGGGCGCCGATGAACAAGCTGATGAACAACACGCTCAACATGCTAAAAACAAAACCAGTATTATAGTGTTTACCGAGTCGCACGAGCATCTCACAACTTGGTCCGGCCACGGTGCATCTTAACTTCCGAGCAATGAAACAAGCGAGCTTGATTCTGGGGCTGCTCATTTTGGCGGCGAGTGGACGTGCGCAATCCACGCAGCAGGAACAGCCAGCTCCTGCTCCTCCGGCGCCGACTGCGACGGTGCCTGCGCACGACCATCACGAAGGACTAACTGTATCGGCCGAGCCGTGCGTTGACGCGGCCAAGGCCGAGCAAATCTTCGGCAAACAAAATCCGTACAAGGGCGGGATTCTTGCGCTCGAGGTGACTTTCCACAACGAAACGCCGCAGCCGATGCGCCTCACGATGAATACGATCCGGCTCGAGATAGGGGCGTCGGGCGAAGTGCGCGATAAGGTGGAGTCACTCACTCCGCGGCAAGTGGCGCGGTTGATTATTTATCCTGGAGGATCTCCGGACGTGACGACGAAGCGGCGATTGCCGACGGTCAATACCCCGACGCACGACAAGAAAGTGGACAAGCTCACGGAGGAGCTGCGCCCATTCGCGCTCGATGCCGACGTGATCCCGCCAATGGCGACGATTCACGGCTATCTTTTTTTTGACGTGGACCACGATTTCGCGCTGGTGCCGGATGCCATGCTTTATATCCCCGATATAAAAATCGTTGCCGGCAACAAGCCGCTGATGTTTTTCGAGATTCCGCTGGCCTCGACGATTCAGCACTGATCCCATCGGTCGACCGCAATTTTGCACGGCAATTTGCGCGAATTTGCTGAAGTGACCGCGCTCCGCTAGAATTGGCCGGTCTCAAACAGAATCTGTCTCACAGAAGACCAAAGCGATCCATGCCCGAACTCGAACAATTGAATGAGAAGCAGCGCGAGGCAGTATTGGCGACCGAAGGCCCAATGCTGGTGCTTGCGGGCGCGGGAACCGGCAAGACGCGTGTGATCACCTACCGCGCGGCGCATCTGGTGGAGATGGGCGTCGATCCGCGGTCGATTCTCTGCGTCACATTCACGAACAAGGCCGCCGAGCAGATGAAGCAGCGGATCACGGATTTGCTGCGAACGCGAGGCCTGGACGCGTCGGACATTTGGATAGCCACGTTTCATTCGTTCTCGGCGCGGCTGCTGCGGCGCGAGGCCACACGAATCGGACTTCCGCGCGGTTACACGATCTACGACGATGACGCTCAGATCCGCGCCGTAAAGCTTGCGCTCGAAGAATTGCAATTGGACGACCGCGAATACACTCCTCGAAGCTTTCGGGAACGAATCAGCCACGCTAAAAATCACGGCATCACTCCAGAGCAAATGGCCGGCGAGGCGTACGACGCCGCGGGACGCGCTGCTGCCGCCGTATTCGAAACCTACGAGCGGATACTGCGCCGCGCCGGTGCTGTTGATTTCGACGATCTGCTTCTCTTGGCGACGCGTGTTCTCAGGGAAAATGCGGATGCGCGCGCGGAGTGGAACAAACGGCTCCGATACATTCAGGTGGATGAGTTTCAAGACACAAATGCGGCGCAGGAAGAACTGGTGCGGCTGCTTGCGGGCAAAGACAAGAATATCTGCGTCGTCGGAGACGAGGACCAGTCGATCTACGGGTGGCGCGGGGCGCGCGCTGGGAACATGAAGCGATTCATCGAAGATTTTCCCGGAACGCAAATCGTTCGATTGGAGAATAATTACCGCTCGACGCAGACGATTCTCGATGCTGCCGCCGGCGTGGTCTCGCACAATCGCTCGCGGCTCGGGAAAACACTCGAGGCGATGCAAGGCGGAGGCCAAAATGTCCGTTTCTTCGAAGCGCAAGACGCCAACACCGAAGCGGAATTCATAACCGGTGAGATTTCGAGGTCCGTGCGGAACGAGCCGGAGACGCATATCGCGGTTCTCTATCGCACCACGGCCCAGTCACGAGCTCTTGAAGAATCGATGCGGCGCACTGGAACTCGCTACCGCGTGGTGGGCGGATTCAGCTTTTACGAACGCGCGGAAGTGCGAGATGCGCTGGCGTACGTGCGCCTTCTTTTTCATCCTGAAGACGACGTTGCGCTCCTGCGCGTGTTGAACACGCCACCACGCGGCATTGGAAAGACGACGGTTCAAACTCTGCAGAGCGCGTCGAAGACGCAGGCTGCGAGCATTTGGGACGCGATTCAAACTGTCGCACAACCCGGAGTGACGCGAAGCGGCGCGGCGCTCCGAGGATTCCGCTACCTCATCGAGACGCTGCAGGCCGAGGTGCGCGATCTCGAACCCGCCGAGATGCTCAGGCAGACGCTCGATCGCACGGGATATCTTGCCTGGATCGAGCAGCAGGACAAACTCGAGCACACGTCGCGGATGGAAAATTTGACGGAACTCGTCAACGCGATGGCGGAGGCGACAGAGGCCGGGCAGACGTTGCAGGACGTCCTGGATCAAGCTGCGCTCGTAACCGCTGCGGACGATTACGAGGAAAACGTCAACGTAACGCTGATGACGCTTCACAGCGCGAAGGGGCTCGAATTCGACATTGTTTATCTCGCGGGGCTCGAGGAAGGGTTGTTGCCGCACAGCCGCGCCGTTGGCAACAATGATGACGTCGAGGAGGAGCGGCGGCTCTGCTACGTGGGAATGACGCGCGCGAAGAAGCTGCTGACGCTCTCGCGAGCGCTCTATCGCCGCAACTTCGGTGAAGAGCGGCTGCGGTCGTCCGCGCCATCGCGATTTCTGCTGGAGATTCCGGGCGAGTTGATCGAGACGGTCGCGGGATCGCTCGCGGAAGCGGGAGAGACCCGACGGTACGAGCCCGATCCTGATTTTTACCAGCAGAGGCCGAAGCCGGCATTCGGAAGGCGCTCGGGTGTAGGCCGCACCGCTGGCTCGGGGCGATCGAAGGCGCATCCTCTGGTTGGGACACGAGTGAAGCATCAAATGTTTGGCATAGGCACAATCATCGGGGTCGAAGAAGAAGACGACGACCGGATGCTGACCGTCAGTTTTATGGACCACGGAACAAAGAAATTAAAAGAGCGTTACGCAAATCTGCAACTCGCGTAGGCGCAACAGCCAACCGCCAGTAATTCCATTGCGAAGACGGCCCTCTCAGGTTACATTTTCTCGTCCTGCAACCCCGGAAACGAGGGAAGGTGGCGAGTGAACCAGCAGCTCTTCCAAAAAAAGAGCATTGACCGGCTCATCTCCGATTCCGAACATCCCGATAGGCGGCTTAAAAAAACTCTTGGCTGGTTGAGCCTAACGGCGCTGGGCGTTGGAGCGGTGATCGGTTCGGGGATTTTCACCGTAATCGGGACGGCGATCGCGGGCCAAAAGTTCGACACCAGCTCAATTCTGAATGCGCCGCTGCTCGATTTTCTAATTCACCACACTGCAACCACCGGGCGACCCGGCGCGGGACCAGCACTGGCGCTCTCGCTGGTACTCGTCGCGATTGTCTGCGGCTTTACGGGGCTGTGCTACGCGGAACTCGCCTCGATGATTCCCATCGCCGGAAGCGCGTACACGTACACGTACGCCACGATGGGCGAGTTGATCGCGTGGATCATCGGCTGGGATCTGATTCTCGAATACGCCGTGAGCAACATGGCGGTCAGCGTCGGATTCGCGCAGCACATGGTGAATCTGCTTGATTGGTTCGGCTGGCATCCGCCCTTACGCTGGATTTCGCCTGCGTACCTCCCATCCGGACTTCAGGATTTCGCCGGGAAAGACCTCTATGTGCCGGGCTGGCATTTCGGATTCGACTTCCCTGCATTCTTGATCGTGATGCTGCTGACGGTGGTGCTCGTGCGCGGAATTCGCGAGTCCGCCGAAGCAAACAACATCATGGTGCTGCTGAAGATCGCGGCCATCATCGCGTTTGTTGTGGCGGGCGCCGAGTTCATTAACCCCGTGCATTACCACCCGTTTGTTCCGAATGGATGGCCGGGAATTCTCACAGGCGGATCGATCATCTTCTTCACTTACATCGGCTTCGATTCGGTTTCAACGGCGGCCGAGGAAGCAACAAATCCGCAACGCGACCTGCCGATCGGCATCCTACTGACGCTATTCATCTGCACGGTGCTGTATATTGCCGTCGCCGTCGTACTGACGGGTCTGGTGCCGTGGCAATCCATGCTCGACGATGCCGCACCGGTCGTAAACGCGCTTAAAAAAATCAGCGAGCAGACGGGCTCGGTTGGCTTGCACTGGACGCGGCTGGCAGTTCTATTCGGCGCGATGATGGGAATGATCTCTTCCCTTCTCGTCTTCCAACTCGGACAGGCGCGAGTGTGGTTCGCGATGTCGAGAGACGGACTGCTGCCGAAGATTTTCGGCCACGTACATCCCCGATTTCGCACGCCGGACATTGCGACCTGGATCGCCGGCTTTGCGGTCGGAATTCCGGCGGGCCTTTTCGATATCGGAACGCTGGCGAATCTCTCGAACATTGGTACGCTCTTTGCGTTCGTGCTCGTCTCGATCGGCGTCCTGATACTTCGGTATCGCGATCCAAATCGGCGCCGAGGCTTTCGAGCGCCAGGCGGTCCAGTCGTGCCGATATTAAGTGTCGCCTTTTGTTTCTTGCTCATGATGGGGTTGGAGATCGAAACCTGGATTCGCTTCTTCGTCTGGCTGGCTATCGGTCTGGTAATCTATTTCAGATACAGCCGGTACCACAGCGAGTTTGCGCCGCCGCAGGAGCCTAAGAAATGAGATTTGTTTCTCGCGCCGCCTTCATGATCGCGCTGGTGAGCCTGCTGTGTATTGCACCAGCAGCGATCGGCTGGGCTGCGAACGCGGAGCGCCTTATTACGACGAAGGCGGTGGACATTCTTCCCGACGAGATTCGCACGTACTTCGAGGGCAATCGCCAGTTTCTGATTCAGCATGTGCTTGATCCGGTTGAGGCAGCGCAGAAAAACCCTACGCTCGCGCACAATCGTTTCCTCCGCTTCGAAAAGTACGGCGTTTATCCATACGCGGATTTGCCGCGCGATTACCGCGTGGCGGCCTATAAGTACAGCAAGCGGACGCTTGACACGAATGGCCTGCTGCCATGGAGCGTCGGCCTGTGGAGTCAGAAACTGACGGATGCATTTCGCGCGCATAATTGGGAGGACGCGCGCGAAGCCGCCGCGCAACTCGCGTTCTACGTGGCCGAAGCTCACGATCCTTTCGCGACGACGACGAACTTTGACGGGCATCTTTCGAATCAGACGGGCGTGGAGGCGCGCTTCGGATCGAGCCTGATTGACCGGTACTCGCAATTCTTCTACATACGTCCGAACCAGCCCAGTTACATTCAGGACCCGACCGACCACGCGTTTGAGATGTGCCTGAGCGCGCACTCGTGGATCGAAAACGTGCTGCTATCCGACCGGCGCGCTCGCGCTAATTTATCGGATTATACGGATGAATATTACGACCGGTTTTACAGCCAGGCGGGCGCGGTGCTGGTGCGGCAGATCGCCGACGCTTCCACCGACGTGGCATCTTATTGGTTGACCGCCTGGGTCAACGCAGGGAAACCCCAGCTTCCCTCACGCTGAAAAAGAAATGGCAGACTCGCAAGATCTGGCCGCGAAAATCGCAAAATTGCCGAAGGCGGAGCTTCACCTCCACCTCGAAGGCTCGATCACCCCGGCGAAGGTGAGCCTTCTCGGCGAGCGGCGCGGCGTGGCGATTTCGCCGGAGAGCGCGGCCGCGCGTTACCAATATACCGATTTTGCCGGCTTCCTCGACGCGTTTAAGTGGGCGACCGGCTATTTGAAAGCTCCGGAGGATTACTCGCTCATCGCGCACCGGCTGGCGGATGACCTGGTCCGGCAAAACATAATTTATGCCGAAGTGACGGTGTCGGCCGGGGTGATGCTGCGATACAACCAGAACGTTGAAGTTAATTTCAACGCCCTCGCCGAAGTGGCCGATCGCTATCGCGAGAACGGCCTGCGCATGATGTGGATTTTCGACGCCACCCGGCAATTTGGCGCCGATGCGGCGATGAAGGTGGCCGTATTGGCCGCGAAGCTTCAGAAGCGCGGCGTCCTGGCGTTCGGAATTGGCGGAGATGAGCTTTCGGTTCCGACTGGAAATTTTCGCGCCGTATATGAATTCGCGCGCAGCCAGGGACTGCATGTGGTGATTCATGCCGGCGAAATCGGAGGACCGGAGATTGTGCGCGAATCGCTGGAACTGCTCGGAGTGGAGCGCATCGGACATGGCATTGCTGCGATGCGAGATCCCGTGCTCGCAGAGCGGCTGGCTACGCTGAGGATTCCGCTGGAAATTTGTCCGACCAGCAATCTGCGCACCGGCGCACTCGCGCGGCAAATCGGCAAGCCGAAAGCTGAGCTGGCCGACCATCCCCTGCGGGATTTTGTGGAGCGCGGCATTATCGTGGTGCTCTCGACGGACGATCCGGCGATGTTTGGCACGGATTTGGTGACCGAATATTCGAACGCCGCGTCGCTCGGACTTTCAGAGTCGCAACTTACGAGAATCGCGGAGGCAAGTTTTTCACACTCTTTTCTGCCGCCGGAGGAGAAACGGCCGTTGCTCGAGCAATTTCGCGCGGGCGCGAGAAAACTGGACTTACTGTGAGAGGCCGATGAAAGCACACGTTTGGGTAATGCTGAAGCAGACGGTGTTCGACCCTCAGGGCCAGACGATCCATCATGCGCTCCAGTCGCTTGGCTATGCGGAGGTGCATGACGTGCGTCAGGGAAAGTTCTTTGTTTTGCAGCTCGACGGGATCACGAAAGACGAAGCTCGGCAGCACGTAGAGCGCATCTCCCGCGAGGTCCTCACGAATCCGGTGATCGAAGAATTCCGATTTGAAATCCTCGAATGATTGTCGCAGCTTCGGTGTTTGCATGGAATCCGCGTTTCTCCCGCGAATTTGCCGCCGCAAAAAGTATGCTAGTCTGAATTGACGGAACTCTCGCAGCTCTGAATCGAGAGATTTCAGCAGGAGTCGCGCTCAGTGTGCGGAATTGTCGGCTATATTGGCCCCAAAAAAGTGGTTCCTCTCATCCTCGACGGGCTGCATCGGCTCGAGTACCGAGGCTATGATTCCGCCGGAATTGCTGTCGTCAACAAGAACGGAAAGCTGGAAATCCGCCGCGCGTCGGGGAAGCTGAACAATCTCGAAGAAGTGCTCCGCGAGTCTCCGATCGAAGGCGTATATGGGATCGGGCACACACGCTGGGCGACGCATGGCCGGCCGACGGAAGAGAATGCCCACCCTCATCGAGATTGCACCGGCGAAGTCGTCGTGGTCCACAACGGCATTATCGAAAATTATCTTGAGCTAAAGAAAGAATTGACCGGCGAAGGCCACAAGTTTGTCACCGAGACGGACACGGAAGTTATCGCCCATCTCGTCGAGAAATATTCCAAAGATAAGCCGCTCGAAGAAGCCGTCCGGCTCACAGTGAAGCGGCTGACGGGCGTGTACGCGCTGTCGGTGATTTCCACGCGCGACCCGAACAAAATTGTTGCCGCAAGGCTTGGCCCGCCATCAGTTGTCGGCCTCGGCGATCACGAATACTTCATCGCGAGCGATATTCCCGCGCTGCTCCATCACACTCGCGAGATTTTCTTTCTCGCGGATGGCGATATTGCCGTGATTACGCCATCGGGCGTGCGCGTGATGGACGGGGACGGCAAGACAGTGGAGCGCCCGCCGCAGCATATTTCCTGGGATCCGATTCTGGCGGAAAAAGGCGGCTTCAAGCATTTCATGCAGAAGGAAATTTTCGAGCAGCCGCGAGCCGTCCGCGACACTTTTATCGGACGCATATCGCTCGACACGGGCAAAGCCTTTCTCGATTCGATTGATATCTCTGAGGCTGAGTTCCGCGATTTTACGAATATAAAGATCGTCGCGTGCGGCACGAGTTGGCACGCCGGGCTCGCCGGCAAGTTCATGATCGAAAAGCTGGCGCGAATTCCGGTGGAAGTGGATTACGGCAGCGAATTTCGATATCGCGATCCGATCGTTGACGCGCGCACGCTCGTCGTCGCCATCAGCCAGTCAGGCGAGACCGCGGACACGCTCGCCGCACAGCGCGAGGCCAAGGCCGACGGGGCCAAATCGCTCGGCATTTGTAATGTCGTAGGCTCGATGCTCACGCGCGAAGCGAACGGCACGATTTACACACACGCAGGGCCAGAAATTGGCGTTGCTTCCACAAAGGCGTTCACGGCGCAACTCACGGCTCTTGCCGTACTCGCAATTTATCTGGGACAAGTGCGAGGCAAACTACAAACGGACGAAGCGCGCAGATTGATGCAGGAACTCACCAATATTCCGCAGAAGATGGAAGCCATCCTGCGGCGCGACTCGCAATGCAAAGAGCTTGCGCATCAGTTCTTTCGCACCACTGATTTTCTATATCTCGGGCGCGGCATTCACTATCCGATTGCACTCGAAGGGGCGCTGAAGCTCAAGGAAATCTCGTACATTCACGCGGAAGGCTATCCGGCTGGGGAGATGAAGCATGGGCCAAATGCCTTGATCGACGAAAATTTGCCAGTCGTCGTCATCGCCACGCGCGACGATTCGGATCCCGCTTCCGTGCAGCGATATGAGAAGACAGTTTCAAATCTCCAGGAAGTGCGCGCACGCGACGGAATCGTGATTTCAGTCGTGACCGAAGGCGATCGCGTCGCTCGCGAATCTTCGCAGCACGTGATCGAGATTGGCACGGCGCCGGAAATATTTTCGCCGATACTCGAAATCGTGCCCCTGCAATTGCTCGCGTATCACATCGCTGTCCGGCGGGGATGCGACGTAGACCAGCCGCGGAATTTGGCAAAGTCCGTTACCGTCGAGTAGCGCGTCGCTGCCGAATTCCCCACCGAAGGCATTGCGGCTATTTTCGTTATCACTTCATTTCGCCTAGAATATCGCTGTGCGCTTCCTTCCGGCTTTCGCGGCCCTTTCCGCCATGCTCGCGATATTCGCGACGCCGCCAATTCTGCGCTGCCAGGAAAACCCAGACGCTGAAATTTCCGGCCCACTCGCGAACGTGACGGTAACAGGCTCGCAAAGATTTAAACCAGATGTAATCATCGCGGCCTCGGGCCTTCGCAAGGGACAGACGGTCCATCGGGAAGATTTGCAGAACGCCGCGGATCGACTCATTCAATCAGGGGAGTTCGCCGACGTCAAATATCGCTATCAGACCGATCGCGACGGCGTGAGCATAGAGTTCGCAGTTGCCGACGGCACCGTGGTTCCCGCGTATTTCGACAATTTTCCCTGGTTCACCGGCGAAGAACTTTCTCAGGCGCTGCGTCAGGCTGTCCCTCTATACGATGGGCGGGTTCCCGCAAACGGCACGGCCGTCGACGATGTAAGCGAAGCCTTGGGAAAAATCCTCGAGTCGCACCAGATTGGCGGCTCGGTGACTCACAGAGTCCTGCGAGCCCCCGATAGCGAGCATTTAGTTCAGGAATTCCAACTGGATGGTTCGGAGCTTCCCGTTGAAGCTGTATTCTTCACGGATCCGCTCGCTGATGAAGACCGCGCAGTTCACCAAAGTTTGAGCCAACTGATCGGTCATCCATTCTCGCGCTATGCGATTGACACGTTCGTCTTCGAGCAAGTGCGTCCGCTCTACGAGGCGAGCGCGCACCTGCGCGTTAAGATCGGCGAGCCGGCGGCACGTTTTACGGGCGACCCAAGCCAGCCGCTGCGAAAAAGCGTTACGGTGATCGTTCCGATTGAGCCGGGCCCGGTTTATAAGTGGGCGGGCGTCACATGGAGCGGCAACGCTGCGATTCCCGCCGCTGATCTGAATGCCTTGATTGGGCTAAGGGAGGGCGGGCCTGCGGACGGAGTCAAGCTGCGCGCGGCGTGGGTTCATGTGTCGGATGAATATGCGCGGCTCGGCTATCTTGACGCGGATGTTCGGCCGTCGCTGGAATTCTACGATGCAAATTCGCGAGCCACGGGCAAAGTTTCAATCGTCGAAGGACCGCAATATCGTATGGGCGACTTGGTACTTTCCGGGTTGTCGCTCGATGGCGAGCGACGGATTCGCGCGGCCTGGAGAATTGCGCCGGGATCCGTCTTCGATGAGAAATATTTCGATGATTTTGTCAATGGAGGCGCCCGCGCGTCGTTCGGCACACTTCCCTTCACCTATGCGAAGGTGGGTCACTTTTTGCAGAAGGACCCGAAAACTGGGAAAGTGGATGTTCTCATGGACTTTGAGTAGCGGCGGCGCAGAGCGCGCTATACTGGATTTTGTACCAGTGACTCGGTATTGAAGTTGTCCGAGTATCGAAATCGTCTCACTATTGAAGTTGCCAAAGATGAATGAAATCGTGCTGAAACTCTCGTCCGGCGCACTTGACCCGGGATCCGCCTCGATAAAAGAACAGCGCATGCTTGACGCGTTGAGCCGCATCCCTTCCCTTCTCATCGCTTTTTCCGGCGGCGCGGATTCGGCTTATCTGGCATGGGCCGGCGCGCGCGCGTTGGGCGAACACGCGCTGGCCGTCACTGCGCTTTCGCCAAGCTATTCGCAGTACGATCGAAGTGTCGCAGAATTCTTCGTGCGCAATCACGGCATCCGGCACGAATGGCTTGCGACGTACGAGGCCGAGAACCCTCTGTACATCGCCAATAATGCCGACCGCTGCTATCACTGCAAGGACGAACTCTTCGCGTGTATGGAGGAGCTTGCCTTCCGCGACAAATTCTCGGCGATCGCCTACGGGATCAACGCAGACGACACGCGCGACTTTCGTCCGGGACATCGCGCGGCGCATGAACACAAGATCCTCGCTCCGCTACTTGACGTTGGACTCACAAAATCCGAGATTCGCCATTTGTCGAAGCGAGCCGGACTTGAAACCTGGGACCGGCCGGCGTCGGCTTGTCTTTCATCGCGAATTCCTTATGGCACTGCCGTGACTCCTGAATTGCTGAGTCAAATCGAGCGAGCAGAGCAATCCATCCGCGATCTCGGTTTCGGGCAATTCCGCGTCCGCGCTCACGGTAATTTGGCGCGCGTCGAGATTGATCTGGCGGAACTTCCGCGCACGCTGGATGCACAAATCTCGCGGAACATTACGGACGGAGTAAGGAACGCTGGGTTCGAACACGTCGAAATTGACCCAAGCGGGTATAGGCAAGGCTCCTTGAATGAGGCTCTTTTTACGAAATCGGCTAAGACCGCGACTTAGCATCCAACTATCGCGTCTGGCAATCGCCCTTTGTTTGCTGCTCGCGTTCAATTGTCGCGCACAGGACGCTCCGAGCGTCGCGCCGAACTCCTCATCTCGCCAATCGCAATCGAATACGCCAGAGTTACCTTCGCCGGCGCGAAAGAACGAAGATCCGGATCTGGCTCTGAAGCGCGCCGTATCAGAGGCTCAGAATGATCGCGCCGCCCTCGTTCACAACCTCGAAGCGTATTTAGTTCGATTCCCCAATTCCCCGCGAAATGCCGCGGTCTATCGCGCTTTGGTGGAGAGCTGCGAACAGTTGAACGATAGCGCGTGTGCTTTGGAAAATGCGGAGCGCCTGATCGCGGTGCATCCCGACGACTCGGACATGATGCTGGTGGCAGTGCATCTTCTTGAACGGCAGGGCGACGATCAGAGTTTGACCCGCGCATCGGGATATCTGAGCCGCGTGCTCGACCGCGTCGAAAAGACGCCGCCGGACGAGAAATCCGCTCGCGTGTCGCAAAGCGACTGGCACGCGCAGCAGGATCAACTTCGCGTGTCGCTCTACGATCTTCGAGGCAAAATTGACGAGCTGCAAAAGAACTACGACTTGGCGAACAAAGATTTCGAAGCAAGCAATCACATTCGGCCAAACGCAGTGGCGGAACAACATCTCGGGGCGATTGCGGAGTTGCAAGATAATCTCCACGCCGCTGCCGATCACTATCTCAATGCATTCGTGCTGCCGGAGAACGGGCCGGGCGGGGCCGTCGATCGCAAGATAATTCGGCAAAACCTGAGCAATGTCTGGCGGGAAATACGCGGCACGGACGCCGGACTTGGCGAGGCCATACTGGTGGCATTTGATCGCGTGCAGGCCGGTCCGCGGGTGCCGCGTCCGAAAGACAGAAACAGAGATTTGAAGGATCCGCTGTCATTTGTGGTCCGGCAAATCGACGGCACGCCCGTTCCGTTCGCTCCACTGCGAGGACGGGTGATGGTTCTGAGCTTCTGGGCGACGTGGTGCGGGCCATGCCGCGAGCTGGAGCCGTTATTTTCGCAGGTCGCGCTGGCGTACGCGGGGCGGACGGATATCGCGTTTTATGCGGTAAACGTTGACGAAGACGAAACGCTCGTCAAGCCTTTCGTCGAGGCGCAAAAGTGGACGATGCCGGAAATTTACGCCGACGGCTTGGATGACTTGCTGAAGGTGGCCGCGCTGCCAACGGTGATAATCCTCGACCGAGGCGGAAAGATTGCGTATCGAGCAAACGGCTACCAGTCTGAACAATTCGAGGAGCGGCTCACGACCGCGGTCGAGAACACTCTCCATCACCCGCACTAGGCGAGGCGGATAGTTCCACAACACGAACCCGGCAAATCCGGTTGCGTTGACACACGTCAGGCCTTCGCTGCCGTCAGCCGCGCCGCGTCGCGCGCGGCGAGAATAGTTCCGACGTGAATCCGAACGGTGTCCGCGACTTGTCGCGCATACCCTCCCGCGAGTGTGATCGCGAGTGGAATCCGTAGGCGCCGAGCGTAATCGAAGACGAGTGCGTCGCGGCGCTTCAGACCTTCGAGACTCAGAGCCAAACCGCCGAGCTGGTCTTCGCGGTACGGGTCCGCTCCGCCGATGTAGAAAATCAGCCCGGGCTGAAACTGTTCGAATGCCTGATGGAGATTCTTGCTCAGGATCGCGAGGTAGTCATCGTCGCCCACGCCATCCTCGAGATTGATATCCAGGGATGATGGCGGCTTCGGGTACGGGTAGTTGTTCTCCTGATGAATCGACAGGGTGAAAACGGTTGAGTCGCCGCCGAAAATCGCGGCTGTGCCATTTCCGTGGTGGACATCCGTGTCAATGACCATTGCCGTTTCAATCGCGCGATCGAATTGCACGCGGCGGATGGCAATCGCGACGTCGTGAAGAACGCAGAAGCCCTCGCCGTGATCGGGATAAGCGTGATGGAAACCGCCGCCAATGTTGGCCGCCCAGCCATCGGCAAGCGCGCGCCGTGCCGCGAGGATAGATCCGCCGGCCGCTAGCCAACACGCTTCTATCAGCTCGAGCGAGTACGGAATCTCCATACGCAATTGCTCCGCGTAGCTCAATGTTCCCGCTTTCAGTTTGTGGACATATTCCTGGGAATGGACGAGGAGAACGTCGGCGTCGCGTGCGGGCTCGGGAATGAGAAAATCGGAAGCGTCGGCGAAGCCCTCGGCAAGAAGCGCGTCGTGAACCAGACGATATTTCTGCGAAGGAAAGACATGCGCGCCGAGATTCAAGTCGTAGCGGTCGTGATAGACAAGCTTGAAGGGCAGCATGGAAATCGCAGCGTACCGTGATTCGGAGGGTCAAAGCAAATCGCGCTAGCGAGTGGATTTGAAGTTGTGCTAGTCTCACCGGGTTATGCGGCGAATTCAAGCCATCGTAGCGCTGTTCGCGGTCCTCGCAGCGCCTCTCGCGTTGATAGCGCGCGGCAATGCGTGCGCGAATTCGTGCGCCAAGTACTGTTGCCCGCTCTCCTCGCAGCGCGCACATTCGACGGCTAAGATGAATTGCCACGACCGATCGTCAAGCGATTCCAGGCATTGCTGCTCGGCGCCGGTGTCAAACCACGTCCTCGACTACGGATTCGCAACTCCGCTGCCGCGCACGCTACTTACCGTTGCGGTTGTCGTGGAATCGCCGCAAAACTCTCGCCGCTCAATTTCGCGTGAGATATTGAACGAATCCTCAATCAGCGTTCCGCCCCCGATCGAGCCTCCGAGAACCTAGACCGCAAAACCCGCGCGGTCCCAATTCCATTCTCGGAGGATATTTCATGAGAAGAATACGGCTATCGGTCTTGGTTGCATGCGCGCTGATGTGTACGTCGGCGTCGTACGCCACCATTTTCGGGAAAATACAAGGAATTGTGCACGACCAGCAACATCGGCCCGTTGCGGGAGCGACCGTCAAGGTGCAGGCCGTCACTTCGGATTGGTCTCAAACCACGCAAACGGATGACAACGGGGAGTTTTCGTTTACCGCCGTGCCGGTCGGCGACTACAAAATCACTGTTACTCAAACCAAATTTCAGACTTCGGAGCAGACCGTTACAGTCGCTTCCGGTTCGGCACCCGTTCTCCATTTTCAACTGGCGGTCGCGGCCCTGAATCAATCTACCGTTGTCGTCGCCCAATCAGAAGTGGGCAACGTGGATTCGGTCACGCCCACGGCGCTAATCAATCGCCAGGATATTCAGAAGACTCCTGGCGCCGACCGCACCAACGGCCTGCAAATGATCACCGATTACACCCCGGCGGCCTACGTGACCCATGACATGTTGCATATGCGTGGAGGCCACCAGGTTGACTGGCTGATTGACGGCGTCCCCATACCCAACACGAACATCGCCGCTAATCTGGGCCCCGTGATTGACCCGAAAGACATTGATTATCTCGAGGTTCAGAGAGGCAGCTACGATGCGGACTATGGGGACCGCACGTATGGAATCTTCAATATCGTGCCTCGCACCGGCTTCGAGCGGGACAATGAGGCGGAACTGGTTACGAGTTTTGGCAATTGGTACGGAACGAACGATCAACTCAATTTCGGAGGGCACACCCAGCGCTTCGCCTATTACGCTAGCCTGAACGGCAATCGCAGCAACTACGGACTTCAGACCCCTATCGGGCAAGTTTTTCACGATGCGGAGAATGGCTACGGGGGATTCGCTTCGTTCATTTTCAATCCCGATTCCAAGAACCAATTTCGGCTGGTCACGTCGCTGCGCGAGGATTATTACCAGATTCCCTACGACCCGGATCCCACCTCCATCGGAAATCAGCAGTTGGTGGAAGGGGGAGCGTCCCCCAGCTGGGGACTCCGTGATGGCGAGCATGAGCGGGATGGATACGCAGCGTTTTCATGGGTCCACACATTCAATCCAAATTCGCTGCTTACGGTTTCTCCCTTTTACCACTACAACAGCGCGGACTATCAAGGCGGTGCCAACGATTATCCGGTCATCTCAACCATGAATCAGGCTGCCAATTACGAGGGCTTGCAGGCGGCGTTGGACGAAAGCGTATGGAGAAACGAAATTCACGTTGGAGTGTACGGATTTGCTCAACACCAATCCAACTACTTCAACAACCAATTCACAGACGGCAGCGCAAACTTTCCGGCGTCTTCGGCAGGCGTAACGGGAGGACTTGCAAGCGTATTCATCGACGACAAGTTTAAGGTGACATCGTGGCTGACCATAATCGCCGGACTTCGCCAATCGCATTTCACGGCGGACGTCGTGGAAAACGCGACGGATCCCCGCCTTGGAGCGGCGGTGAAAATTCCGCACCTGAACTGGGTCTTTCGCGGGTTCTACGGCCACTTTTACCAAACTCCGCCGCTCGTAACGGCCACCGGCGCACTGACGGGTTTGGCGAACAGCCAGAATTTTGCTTTCGCGCCACTTCGCGGCGAGCGGGATGATGAATACCAGATTGGAGTCACGATTCCCTATCGCGGCTGGGCTCTTGACGCCAATACGTTTCAGACATCGGCGAGGAATTGGCTCGACCATAACAATATCGGGGAATCCAATCTCTTCTGGCCGATCACGTGGGCTGCCGCTTTGATTCAAGGTTGGGAACTTACGCTGCGATCTCCCCGCCTCTGGAATCGCGGGCAGTTTCACCTGGCCTACGCGAATCAAATCGCGCAGGCGACCTCACCCATCACCGGAGGCTTGATTTGCCCTCCCAATAACTCGGATTGCCCGCTCTTGATACCGCCTGGATTGTCGCCCGTAGACCACGATCAGAGAAATACGTTGAACGTGGGTTTCAATGCCAATCTTCCCTGGCAATCCTTCGCTTCGACGAATGTGTACTATGGCTCGGGGTTCACCAACGGAATTCCGGACACGCAATATCCCGGGGACTATCTGCCGCCGCATACGACGTTTGATATTTCGCTCGGAAAAAGCTTCGGCGAGAAATACAGTGTTTCTGTAACTGCGCTGAACGTGGCCAACCGCCGCGTGGAGCTGGATAACAGCCTGACGTTTGGCGGCTTCCACTTCAACGACCCGCGCGAAATCTACGCCGAATTTCGCTACAGATTTCACTATTGAGCGGTTGCAGAATTAGGAAAGCTCACGCGAAATCAAACGGAGGGAAATTTGATCATCAGAATGGCTGGATCACGCACATGGCTGCACTGCACATTTTGTATTCTTGGAACGCTCGCGGTATTCGCGCTGGTGGGTTGCAAGAATCCTGCCGCGCAAAATTCACAGGATTCGAACGTCAAGAAGTACACCCTCACCGGCACCATTGTTTCGGTGCATGCAGACGCGAAAACAGCGAGCATTGATGCAGACGAAATTCCGGGTTACATGATGCCAATGACGATGGATTACGAAATCCACGACGTCACAGCGCTCGCTAAACTCAAACCGAAGGACAAAATTACCGCCGACTTAATTGTGGATCCGAATGGAAGTTACATCGAGAACGTGAAAGTCGTGGGGCAGGCTTCCGGAGGGCCAAATTAAGGCTTTCTCGCGGCTACCTAGTTAGCTCTCTCTCTCGAGGATAAAATCGGGCACGCCGAGCAGCGCCCGGCGATATTGAGAATCCGGCCAGCCATCGAGGCTCGCCTTGGCGCGGCGAACGTAATCTCGAGCGAGACCGCGGGCGCGAGCCACGGCGCCCGATTCGTGCACCAGTTTCGTGATCTCTTCAGACCGCACGCTGCGAAATCCCTTCTCTTCGAGCACCGTCGCCACCATTCGGTAGGCCGCGGCGTGGCCGTCCACCGATCCTCCTCCGGCCCCGCTCTGCATTGCATAAATGAGCGGCAGGGTGACTTTGCCTTCCTTCAAATCGCTGAGGACAGGCTTGCCGAGCTGCTCGGACGAGGCCGTGAAATCGAGTAGATCATCCACGAGTTGAAACGCCAGACCGGCATAGCGGCCGTAATCGGCGAGCGACTCTTCCGCTGACTTATCGAGGCGGCCGAGCACTGCGCCGAGCCGCGAGCAGCCGCTGAACAGGCACGCAGTCTTCCGATACGCGAGATCCGCAGTCTCAGCCTCAGTCACGTCGATGCGGCCGAGGTGAGAAAGCTGCAGCAATTCGCCTTCGACCATGTTCTGCGTGAGATCGATTAGAATGTCGAGAATTTCGAAGCTGCGCTCGGCGAGCGCCATTTCGAACGATTGCATGTAGAGCCAATCGCCGGCGAGCACGCTCATGTGATTGCCCCATCGGGCATTCGCGCTGGGGCGGCCGCGGCGCGTGTTCGCGCCGTCAATTACGTCATCGTGGATCAGCGTGGCGCTGTGAATCAGCTCAACGATGGCGCCGAGGCGAACCGCGCCAGGGCCGCGATAGCCGGCTGCTCCAGCCGCGAGAAGCAACAGCGCCGGACGAAGGCGCTTGCCGCCGCCTTCACGGAGATAGCTGGAAATTTCCGCGACGGGTTGGATCGAGGAACTGCTTTGCGCTGCGATTTCGCGCTCGACCGCGGCCAGATCATCGCCTACGAGGTCAAAAATCTCTCGCGTGATTCGCGCCGAGATGGGCGTCCTCCACGGCTGTGCGGCCGAAGACATCAGTTGGCTCCAAGATGAAAAAAGCGCCGAAAATTCTGCGCCGTCACGCGCGCCACTTCTTCTGGATTTAAGTTTCTCACAGTTGCGAGCGTTCGTGCCACTTCAACGACGTTGGCGGGCTCGTTGCGTTTTCCGCGGAGTGGCTGCGGCGGGAGAAAGGGCGAATCGGTTTCTGTCAGGATGCGATCGAGAGGCAATTTGCCTGCGACATCGCGAAGCGGCTGCATTTTGGGATAGGTGATGTTGGCGGCGAAGGAGACGAGGAATCCCATGTCGATTCCACGTTGTGCGTCGTCCAGGTTTCCCGTGAAGCAATGGAAAATTCCGCCGAGACCGCTGGCGCGCCAATCCGATTCAAGAATTTCGATGCAGCCGGGCCACGCGTCGCGGCAATGAATCACGATTGGAAGTTTTGCCTCGCCGGCGATCGCCAATTGCCGGCGAAAGACTTCTTGTTGCACGTCGCGCGGAGAATGGTCGTAGAAATAATCGAGGCCGATTTCGCCACAGGCGATTACGCGCGGGTGCCGCGTCAGTTCCTCGAGATGGCGGAAGTGGGCTTCGGTTGCGAGCTTGGCTTCGTGAGGATGAATTCCGGCGGTGGCGTAAATCCAGTCGTGAGTTTCGGCGAATGGAATTGCCGAGCCTAAGTGATCTGGACCGTCCGCGCCGCCGATGGCGAGAATCGCTGTCAGTCCCGCGTCCCGCGCGCGTTGCAGGACGGCGTCGCGGTCCTCGTTGAATTGCTCAAACTCAAGATGGGCGTGCGAGTCGATGATTTCCAAGCAGTGTCCCTAGAATTGCCGCGGCCAACGAACTCTTCTCACCCCATGAGATTGCCTACTTGAGTTTCGCTCCGGCGGGAACATCCTCGGCGAATGTGCAAAGGACCGGCTTACCCTCCGGGCCCACCGAGGCCGCGACGATCATGCCGTTCGACTCCACGCCACGAAGTTTGCGCGGGGCGAGATTCACAACGACGACGACTTTCTTTCCGACGAGTTCTTCCGGCTGATAGGAAACAGCGAGGCCGGCGACGATCTGGCGGACTTCGTCACCGATGTCCACCGTGAGTTTGAGAATTTTGTCGGCGCCTTGAATGCGCTCGGCCGTTTTCACGACGCCGACTCGCATTTGAACTTTGGCAAAATCCTCGATGGCGATCTTGGCGTCTGCAATTGGCGCAGGCGCAGCAGCGGCTGGAGCCGGAGCGGCGGCGGGCGCACTTGCTGAAGAACTTGCAGCAGCACTTCCTGGGTTACGAATTTCTTCTTCCATGGCTTCGATCCTCTCTGACGCTTCTTTTTTATCTACTCGCGGAAAAATTGCTTCAGGCTCGCCGATGTGCGATCCGGAAGGCAGCGCGCCCCACGCAAGTGTATCGATCTGCTCGAATTCGAGCTTCGATTTGTTTCCAAGCGCGAGCCAGATTTTTTCGGACGCGTGGGGCATAACGGGAAATGCGAGGGCGGCGATATGACGCAATGTCTGCGCTGCAGCGTTGAGTATGCGGCTCAGCTCTTCTTTCTTCGATTCGTCCTTCGCCAAAACCCAGGGACGTGATTCGGTGAGGAACTGATCAGTAGCCGCGACGAGGCTCCAAATGCTTTCGAGCGCCAGGGAAAACTGTAGTGCCTCGTAGTGCGCAATCGCTTCCTGCTGAACGTCCGCGGCTTTCTTCGCCAACGCGACGGACCGGGGCGCGCCCGCGCTGTCCGCAAGCGGAGCCGGAATTTGTCCGGCAAAATATTGATGAATCATCGCGATGATGCGGCTGGCGAGATTGCCGAGACCGTTGGCGAGATCAGCGTTGTAGCGCGTCAGAAGCGAATCGCGGCTGAAGTTGCCGTCTTGGCCAAAAACCATTTCTCGAAGCACAAAATAACGCAGCGCGTCTATGCCCAGAGTTCGAGCGATCGGCTGCGGATACTGCATGTTCCCGCGCGATTTGGACATTTTCTCGTCGGCAAAAAGCCACCAGCCGTGCGCGTAGATGCGCTTGGGCAATGGCTCCTCCGCCGCCATTAGAAACGCGGGCCAATAGACGGCGTGAAAACGCAAAATCTCTTTGCCTATGAGGTGAAGATCCGCGGGCCAATATTTTTCCCATTGAAGCTCGTCATCTCCATAACCAACGCCGGTCATATATGTCGTCAGCGCGTCGTACCACACGTAGATGACGTGCTTTTCATCTCCGGGCCACGGAATGCCCCACTTAATCGAAGTCCGGCTGACGGAAAGATCACGCAGACCGCCGCGGACGAACGCCATCACCTCATTGCGCCGCGTTTCGGGCTGAATGAAATCCGGCTGCGATTCGTAAAGCTGAAGCAGGCGATCTTGAAATTCGGAAAGCTTGAAATAATAATTCTCTTCGCGAATGGGTTCGGTGGGGCGCTTGCACTCGGGACAAAGTCCGCCAGGAAGCGGCTCGTCCACATACATTTCGTCGAACACACAATACTGGCCTTCGTAGAAGCCTTTGTAGATGTAGCCGTTGTCCTTAGCCTGAAGCAGCAGCCGGTGCACGGCGCGCTCCTGCCGCGGCTCCGTGGTGCGGACGAAGCGGTCAATGCTCAGATCAAGCTCTTTCCACAGTTGGCGATACTCTTCGGCGATCCGATCGACAAATTCCTCTTCTTTCACACCCGCGGCTTTCGCAGCGCGCTCGATTTTCTGGCCGTGCTCATCGGTCCCGGTGAGCAGCACGACGTCGTAGCCTCGCATGCGCTTGTACCGCGCAATCGTGTCGGCGACGATCGTCGTATACGTGTGGCCGAGATGCGGGCGCGCGTTTACGTAATAAATGGGAGTGGTCAGGTAATACTTCGGCTTGTCCATGAACTATTTCTGGGCCTCACGCAGAATCTGGTAGTGAAAATTGGCGAGAGCGATCACCTGCTTCAACGGGATTCCCTTTTGCGCCGCGATTTGCCGGCAATCTTCGTATTCCGGAGTAGCGTTCAGCATTGTGCCATTCATTCGGGAGACTTTCATGCGCACTTCGCCGAGCGGCGTTGCGACGGGAACGATTTCTCTTTCAAGAGTGCGGCGGCGCACTTCATGTGTGCGGACGCCGATCGTTGTTGTTTCGCGAAAAATGAGATCGATCAGCTTGTTTTCGGACGCTGATTCGCACAATAGAGTCACGAGAATGCCCGGACGATTCTTTTTCATCTGCACGGGAGTCGAAAATACGTCCAGAGCGCCCGCGTCAAGAGCCTGTTCCACGAAATAGCCGTAGATCTGAGGGTTCATGTCGTCCAGATTTGCTTCGATGACAGTGACGGGCAGGTCCCAGCGCTCGCCTTTCTCCATGCCCACGGCGTCTCCAATGAGAAGGCGCAGTATGTTAGGGCGCGCGGCGAGATCCGCCGATCCTGCGCCGTAGCCGATCGATTGGAGATTTATAGGCGCCATGTCCCCGAATCGAGTGGCGAGTGTCGTCGCGATGGCGGCGCCTGTCGGCGTGACGAGCTCTTTCAAGATGCCACTTGAATACGTGGGCGAGCCGCGCAGCAGTTCGGCTGTTGCAGGTGCGGGGACGGGCAAAATCCCGTGCGCTGTTTTTACATTGCCCGCGCCGACATCGAGCGATGAGCACGCGAATTCGTCAATGCCGAGCAACTCGAATCCGATGGCCGCGCCGACGATGTCTATGATCGCATCCACGGCGCCAACTTCGTGAAAGTGCACCTTTTCGATATCGACCTGATGGACCTTCGCTTCCGCCTCGCCCAGCCGGCGAAAAATTCGCGTCGCGCGATCCGCGATCCGCAGAGCCAGATTGGCTTGCGCGATTAGCCGAAGAATTTCTGTCAGTCCCCGGTGGTGATGAGTTTCCGCGGCTTCGACTTTGACCTGAGTGGCAAAAATCGCGCCGCGCTTGACCTTCTCGGCCGATATTTTCCAGTTAGGTAGATTCAGTCGGCGCAACTCGGCTTCGAGCGCCGACAGCTCAACGCCAGCGTCTACCAAAGCGCCGAGTGTCATATCGCCGCTAATGCCTGAAAAACAATCGAAATAAGCGATTTTCATTGATTCCGGGCTACACACACGAGACGGCGCAAAGTCCTGAAAAAACGATACTAGTCTGCACGCCGTGGAGTGTCAAACGCGGGCGGAAACCTGCTTTGACGCTTGTAGGGCGATTCCCTATAATCGCCTGATTCCATTGACTCACGGAGACTCGTGTACCAACCGATCGTAAAGCGCATTCGCAAAGCTCTGCGCGCGAATATTCTCAAGAAATATAAGACTGAAGTCACAGTGCTGACGGAGCAGCCGCCGCGGCTGGAAATGGGCGAGGTCGCTTCGCCCGTGTGTTTTGAGCTCGCCAAAACGCTCAAGAAAGCTCCCCGGATTTTGGCCCAGGAAATTGCCGTCAGCACTGGCCCGATCGAGGGCGTTGCGCGGCTCGAAGTTGCCGGAGGCGGATACCTCAACGCGTATCTCGACCGTGCCGCTTATCTCGCTGCGCTGAATGAAAGCGCCGGAGCGGAAGCGCAAGTCGCCGCTGACGATGCCCCGAAAACGGTAGTGGAACACACCGCCATAAATCCAAATAAAGCCGCGCACATTGGACACCTGCGCAACGCCGTTCTCGGCGACACGTTCTCGCGCATCCTGCGACACGCGGGCCGGCGCGTGGAGGTGCAAAACTACATTGACAACACCGGCGTGCAGGTCGCCGACGTAGTTCTTGGCTTCCTACAACTCGAAAAGCGGTCGCTCGACGACGTGCGCAAACTAATCGCGGCTCCCAAATTCGATTTCTACTGCTGGGACCTGTACGCGCGCGTCACCGTATTTCTCGAGGAGGATAAGGAACGCCTCAAACTGCGCGCGGACGTGGGGAAGAAAATCGAAGAAGGCCACGGACTCGAAGCCGAAATGGGCGAGCTGATTTCAACCGCGATTGTCCGCCGGCACCTCGAGACGATGGATCGCCTAAGGATTGATTACGACCTCCTTCCGCGGGAGAGCGAAATTCTTCAACTGAAATTTTGGGATGCCGCATTCGCGATGCTGAAAGAACGCGGCGCGATTCATTTTGTGACGACCGGCAAGAACGCCGGATGCTGGGTGATGCGGACCATCGAGAGCGAAAATTCGGCGGACGCGAAGATCAAGGCAGGCGGTGACGCCGTCGTGGCCGCCGATCCGGACGATGAAGCCAAGGTAATCGTTCGCTCGAATGGGACGGTTACGTACGTCGGCAAAGATATTGCTTACCATCTCTGGAAATTTGGCTTGCTCGGCCGCGATTTTCACTACCGGCCGTTCTACCGGCATCCCGATGGTCACGAAGCGTGGATCACGGCGAGTTCAGGCGTATCGGATGCTCCACAATTTGGACACGCCTCGGCCGTCTATAACGTGATTGATTCGCGCCAGGCATATCCGCAGCGCGTCGTCGTTCAGGGGCTTCGAGCGGCCGGCTACGAAGAACAAGCCGAACGTCTCGCCCACTTGGCGTACGACGTAGTGGCGCTGACACCGCGGTGCGCGGCCGAGTTGGGATATGAAATTGCGGCCGAGGATGCCAAGAAGCCCTACGTTGACATCAGCGGGCGGAAGGGGCAGGGCGTCAAGGCGGACGATCTGATCGACAAGTTGATTGCTGCGACGCGCGCCGAGGTTGATCAGCGGCACCCCGAGACTCCGGAAGCCGAGCGCGAGGCGAACGCGCGAAAAATTGCGGTCGGCGCGCTGCGCTATTTCCTCCTCAAGTACACGCGCACGACGATCATCGCTTTCGATTTTCAGGACGCGCTCAGTTTTGAAGGCGAAACGGGGCCCTATTGCCTTTACGCCATCGTTCGCGCGCGCAGCATCTGGAAAAAGGAAGCTGAGAAATCCGCGGCCAGCGGCGACGCGGAAGACACGTTGCGACTCGCGGAAAACGCCGGAGATCCCGCGCGATTTCTTGCCGAAGCGGATATTTGGGATGTGGTGCTTCGCGCGGGATCGCTCGGCTCAGCCGTTGAAACCGCGATCAACACTGAGGAACCAGCGTTTCTCGCGAAGTGGGCATTTCAACTGGCGCAATCGTTCAACGTCTTCTACCACAAGCACCGCATCCTGACGGAGGAAGACCCGCAGAAGAAGGCATTCCTACTGCTGGTGACGCGGCTCGTCGAACAACAGCTCGCCGCGGGACTGCGGCTGCTGGGCATCGAAGCGCCGGACGAAATGTAACGCGGCCGCAGGCTTAACGAACCAGGATCCCGACGCGCGCCACGTTTACGAGATTTTCATGGCGAAATCCACGATGGATCGCACCGCGATGCCGGTGGGGCCTTTTGCCGACCACGGCTTGTTCTCGTCGAACCAAGCGGTTCCCGCGATGTCGAGATGGATCCACGGCGTGTCTTCGGCAAATTCCTTGATGAACCAAGCGGCCGTAATCGCGCCGCCGCCCTTTCCACTTCCGGTGTTGCGGATATCGGCGATCGAACTCTTAATCATTTCCTGGTAATCGTCGTCCATCGGCATCGGCCACATCTTCTCGCCCACAGCGTCTGCGCTTTTCAAGAAACGATCGAGATACTCGCGCGGCGTGCCGAATGCGCCGACGTGAACGCCCGCAAGAGCGACAACGATTGCGCCGGTCAGAGTCGCCGCATCAATCAGGTGCGTGGCCCCGAGCTTTTTGGCGTACGCAATTCCATCCGCCAAAATCAGGCGGCCTTCGGCATCGGTATTGATAATCTCGATGGATTTGCCGGACATGGCAACCTGAACGTCTCCCGGCTTTTGCGCGCGGCCTCCCGGCATATTCTCCGTGGCTGGAACAACGCAAATCACTTTGACGGATGGTTTCAATTGCGCGAGGGCGCGCATCACGCCGAGCATGGTCGCGCCGCCGCCCATGTCGTATTTCATTTTTTCCATGCCGTCCGCGGGCTTGATGGAGATGCCGCCGGTATCGAAGGTGACCGCTTTACCCACGAGGCCAAGGACCGGAGCATCGGCGCGCAAATTTGCGGGAGTGTAAGTGATAACGATGACGCGCGGCGGCTCGACGCTGCCCTGTGCGACGCCGATCAATGCGCCCATTTTGAGCTCGGCGATTTTGTCTTCATCGAGAATTTCCACCGCGAGTCCGGCTTCTTTGGCCATTGCCGCAGCGCGATCGGCGAGATTGCGAGGCGTGAGCTTATTCGATGGTTCGTTGATCAGCGACCGCGCGAAATTTTGCGATTCGCCGAGAAGTTTGCCGCGCTCATACGCGCTCTCGAGTTCGGCTGAGGACCCCTCGAAACCCGCGAGCTTGACGGATTCGATGGCTTTGGCGTTGTCCTTCTTGCTTCGATAGGTGTCCGATTCGAAGTCCGCGATGAGCAGGCCTTCGACTACGGTTTGAAGCGCGGCCGCGCCGCCGTTTCCTTCGCGAGCGAGTATCGTGAAATTCTTCACGCCACGCGCTTTCAGATAGCGCAACGCCGCGCCCGCGAGCCTGCGGAGATCGGCGGGAGAAAACTTGTCCAGCTTCCCTGCACCGACGAGCAGCAATCTCTGCGCCGCAAGACCCTGCGGGTAATGGAGCAACACCATCTCGAACATCTTGCCTGTTAACTCGCCGCTTTTGGCAAGCGGCGCCAACTTGGATTGCGTGGCCTGGTCAAGCAGCGCAACCGTCCCTTCAATCCGCTCGTCTTTATCGAACACGAAGGTGACGAGCGCTTCTGTGGAGATGGCCGCGAACGGCTGTGACTCGATTTGAATCTGCATAGCTCCCTTTCAGCGCCGGCGATAGCGAGCGATCGCTTCGCGGGCTTCCTTTTTGGCTTCGGAATCTCTTTCCGCCTGACGGCGGTCGTGGAACTTTTTGCCCTGTGCCAGTGCCAGTTCGCATTTAGCCCGGCTGCCGCGGAAATAAATTTTCAGCGGCACCAGGGTAAGGCCTTTCTGCTGGACCCTTCCAGCCATCTTATCCATCTCGCGGCGGTGAAGGAGCAGCTTCCGCGGACGCATGGGATCGTGATTCCACGGGCCGCCCGGCCGGTATTCTGGAATGTGGCAATTGACGAGCCAGAGCTCGCCCTTGCGGACTTCCGCATAGGACTCGCGCAGACTCGCCTTCCCCTCCCGGAGAGTCTTCACCTCGGTACCAACCAGAACAATTCCCGCCTCAAGTTTGTCGAGGAGGGTGTAATTGTATGAGGCCGCTCGGTTTTGCGCGACGATCTTTACGCCTTCGGAGTCTTTCTTACTGGCAGTTTTCACAAGCAGTCATCATAGCTGCCGCAGCCGACGTCGAGCAAGCGGCCAGGGCGCCGAATGTTTCCGAACAGTTTTGGCATGGAGTCCGATATAATCATCTTACGTCTCCGCTGCGGGCTAGATACGCCGCACATACAGCAGGTTAACCATAGGTTACAATTTGCATACACCGGCAACGGTATGCATTCTTGCCGCATCCTAGTGTGAATGCTAGACTCGGAGTCGTCTTGCTGACAAAAATCCCGCGGAGGTACTCGTTGCGCCCTATTCTCTTCGTGTGCGCACTGGGTTGCGTCTCAGTGCTTGTTTCAGGGTGTCCGAAGAGTGCCAGCAACTCTGACTTCCACGCGGGCAAGCAAGCTGAAGCCGTTCAGGATTACGATTCCGCCCTCGTTCATTATCAGCGTGCGTTGCGCGCCAACCCGACAGATATCGAATTTAAGGTGAACGTCGACCATATGAAGTTCATCGACGCGCAATTCCACGTCGAGCAAGGCCAGAAAGCGCTCACCAAGGGCGACTTGAATACAGCGCTCGCAGAATTCCAAAAGGGCGCGACCATTGACCCTTCCAACGTCAGCGCCGAGCAAGGGCTGCAGAAAACGATGTCGTTGGTTGCGGCAAACGCAGCAGCGGCAGAGGCTCCGAAGCCTGCCACACCACCCGAGGAAGCTGAAGTCCTAAGCGGGCCGCCGGCCCTCAAGCCGCTATCGCGCGATCCGATCAATATCAAGATGTCGAATACGGACGCGAAGATGGTCTACGACACAATCGGAAAACTGGCCGGGCTTTCCGTGATTTTTGATCCCGATTTTTCCTCGCGGCGGATTTCCGCGGATTTGCCCAACGTCACTCTGGAAGAAGCGCTTGATGCCACGGCCCTCGAGAGCAAGTCGTTCTGGAAGCCGGTTACGAGCAATATTATTTTCGTCGCACCCGACCAACCGCAAAAGCGCAAGGATGTGGAAGACGAAGTAGTGAAGACTTTTTATCTGAAGAACACGCTTACGCCGCAAGACATAACTGAAATTGTCACCGGACTTCGCCAATTGCTGCAAATGCAGCGCGTCCAGCAAATCAACGCGCAGAACGCCATCGTGATTCGCGATACTCCGGACAAAGTGATGCTGGCGACGAAGATCATCCACAACATCGACAAGGCCAAGCCAGAGGTTCTCCTTCAGGTGCAGGTGGTCGAAGCGCAATTAGACCACTTGATTGATCTCGGCATCTTGCCGGGGCAGAGTGCGATCGTCCAGTTTACGCCCAGAACTCAGTTCCAGCCCAACTCCACGGCCACGACATCGACGACGTCAACGACCACGAGCACGACGACCACAACGTCTACGACCTCGACTACGAGTACGACTTCGACCACGGGAACTTCGGTCACGTTGAACGCACTGAGGCACCTTGGTTTCGCGGACTTCAGCATCACGCTGCCGGGCGCTCAGGCAAATATGATTTTGACGGACACCGCGACGCGCACAATTCAAAATCCTGAGGTGCGTATCACCGACGGCGAGCAGGCCAAGTTGCGCATCGGCGAGCGCGTGCCCATTGCCACGGGCAGCTTCCAGGCCGGCGTAGGCGTAGGAGCGACAGCTTCGACCGGCATCATCAACCCGCTGGTGAACACTCAGTTCACTTACCTCGACGTCGGCGTGAATATTGACGTGACTCCTCGCGTGCATCCTGATGGCGACGTCAGCCTGAAACTGAGCGTGGATGTTTCGAATGTCATCGGGGAAGAAAACATCGGCGGCATTCAGCAACCGGTGATCGGCCAGCGCAAAATCGAGCACGAGGTGCGGCTGAAAGATGGCGAAGTGAATATTCTTGGCGGCCTGATGCAGAGAAACGAAACGAAGGAGTTGAACGGCTGGCCCGGCCTTGCGAATATTCCATTCCTAAAATACTTCTTCGCGGACAACCACAAGGAGATTACGACGGATGACGTGATGATTTTGATCACGCCCCACATCATTCGGATGCCCTCAATCGATCCGGAAGATTTGAAGAGCATCGCCGCCGGCACGGACACGAATATCCACGTGTCGCACGGGCCGCTCGATTCCGTTTCACCTGACCCCAAATCGTTCAATCGGCCGGGCCCTCCCGTGCCTGGCGCAGCACCTGGCCAACCCCAAGCGTCGAGCGCCACAGCTCAGCTGAAGTTCGAGCCTTCGACCGTGTCGCTGAAGTCCGGCGATACGACTACGGTCGGACTTACAATCACTGGCTCCCAAGATCTTTTCTCGATACCGCTGATGGTCCAGTACAACCCGGCGGTTCTTTCCATTGAAGAGGTCCGCGATGGCGGATTCCTCTCGGGCGGCACTCAAGGCGTCGCGATCGTGCAGCGTGTGGATCAGGAACGCGGACAAGCGATCGTGTCGGCTACCCGCCAACCGAACACTCCCGGCGTGAATGGAAATGGAACACTGCTCGGCTTCGTTGTGAAAGCCGTTGGACCAGGGACTTCCTCGCTGCAGATTGTTCAAGTAAACGCGAAAGATTCGCAGCAGCGAGTCTTGGCGACGGTATCCACGCAGGCCGTCATTCAGGTGCAGTAGCCATGCGAGTCGAATCACGCGGCGATTATCACCGACCAGGGCGCTCCGCACCGGCTTCTCCTGCTGTCGATCCGCAGCGTGTCACCGCTAAGGGAATGACGCTTATCGAGCTTGTCATCACGTGCGCGATTCTCATCGTGCTATCGACCGCGTCGCTGCCCGTCACTCGTTACGTCATGGTTCGCAAGCAGGAAGCCGAACTTCGCTACGATCTTCGGGAGATGCGCGACGCGGTTGATCGTTATAAGGATCTCGCGGACAAGAATCAAATTCAGATCAAGGTCGGAACCGAGGGCTATCCACCGGATCTCGATACGCTTGTCAAGGGCGTGCAACTGGCCGGCGCGCCTGACCGGCACATGCGGTTCCTGCGCAGAATTCCAGTCGATCCGATGACGGGCAAAACGGACTGGGGAATGCGGTCCGTCCAGGACGACGCGGATTCAAATAGCTGGGGCGGCCAGGATGTGTTTGACGTCTTCACGACATCCACTGGCACAGCGCTCGATGGGACAAAGTATTCCGACTGGTAGCCGGAGAATCAGAACGAACATGAAGCGACAGATGAGCCCACGACGGCGATTGAATCGAGGAGCACGAGGGTTCACGATCATCGAGTTGATGATCGTCATTACGATCATCATGATTCTCATGACGATTGCCGCGGGGCGTTATACGCAGTCGGTTATCCGCGCGAAGGAAACGGCGCTGCATCAGGACCTCTTCGTCATGCGGCAGGCGATCGATCAGTACACTCTCGACAAGAAGCAGCCCCCGCAGGGACTGGATGACCTGGCGCAAGGCAGTGGCGGCTCCGGGTCCGGTTATCTGCGGGAGGTACCCTACGACCCAATGACCCACGAGAAGGATTGGGCCACAGATACGTGTGACACGATACTCACTCCCGAGCAGCTTTCTGGCGGCGGCATCTGTGATGTGCATTCGCGTTCCGGCGCGGTTTCTCCGTTCGAAAACACGCCTTATAGTTCCTGGTGAACAGCGACAACTGGCGCTGTATGCACCGGCCCTAACGAGACTACTCTATAAATAACTCGACTCTTCCGCGGCTACTCGAAAGGCTTTGGCGGCAACAGGAACTGCATACCGAAATAACCGACGAAGTATGGTTGACCGTTGTGCGCGGGCGCCACGCTTCGTCCAGCCATCAGCAAAAGTATGAATGGCGGCCGCAATTTGTAACGCGCTCCCGCGCCGAGGGTTTGCTCATTGTTCGAATTATTGAATGTGCCTAGCCCATAGAATTCGGCATCCAACTCCAACTTTTTCGAGAAGTCGTGTCCGGCCACAAGACCTGTGATCCATCCGTCCGGGCCTCGATGGACGACCTGATAACCAGCTTCCCAGTTGACATCAATCGGACCTAGTTTTTTGGCGAATTCGATAGGGAGGATCACGCTGGCGCCCGGCGGGGTAATGCCTCGCTCGACCGAGTGATTCAGGTTGTTGATTGAAACTTGCGGGAAGATGGAAATTGCGAGGCCGCTCTTTTGATCGTCGTAGAACCGCCATTTCACGCCGAGCTGATCTTGCCCTAGTCCGTATTTCGCATCGCCGGGGGCAGTTTTAACGCGGAGCCAAGCATTTTCGAATGTCAGCTGGATTCGATTGCCTACGCCGTAGTTGATGTCCACGTCCGGGGTATGAGTTATTGACTGGGTGTTGTACAGGAACGGCATGTAGCCAAGATTAATTTCCCAATTCCGATTTCCGGGCGTGCCTGGATCATTGGTGTAGTACGGCGGGCCGCCCTGCGCGTTCGAAGCCGCGCAACAGCAAAGCTGAAAAATCCAAATCCCCAATAGCCACGGAATCGCCCGGCCGTATGACGCCTGTACCGTCCTCATACCAGACCCAAGTTACGCCGCAGATCGATATACGGCAAAACTAAATCCGGAAGGATTCAATGAATCATGCGGAGGCTTAAATCAGTCAGATCTGCTCGGGTTTGGTACCCAGAATTCCCGCGATGACGCCGGCCATGCGATTCCATTTTTCGGCTTCCGCATGGAATCTGCGCTTCCCTGCCACTGTCAGACTGTAGTACTTGGCTTTGCGGTTGTTTTCCGACTCGCCCCATTCGCTGGCGATCCATCCCTGATGTTCCAGGCGATAGAGCGCCGGGTATAACGAGCCCTGCTGAATCTCGAGGCGATTCTTCGAAATCTGCTGAATGCGCAGAAGAATGCCGTATCCATGCAAAGGGCCGAGGGAGATCGCCTTCAGGATCAACATGTCCAGCGTCCCTTGCAACAGATCGATCTGTTTTGCCACTGGCTCTCCTTGTGAGTCTAGGAGAGAAGTTAGCAACGCTCTCCTCGACTGTCAAGGAGAGGCTTGATGGGGCGTCGGCCAGCCCGAACGACCGGCCCAGCAAAAAGCGACAAAAGTGCGCCGATTGGAACCGTAACCGCAGCGGGCCGTTTATCTGACTCTTGCTTTGTCGCGTAACTCATAAGGCATCCAGCGCGTTTTCCCCCGGGCCCGGCCTCACGGGAAGCAGGAGAATTCAAATTGGCGCTTTTAGTAGAGAAAGAGCAGTCCCCCTCTCGATTCGCGGCCTTGGGCGCATAAGTGCAGATGCCGTGGCCGTTTCGAATTATCCCCCTTCCAACGAAAGCGTAGCCGACGACGCTAAAGCGGATTTTCTCGTCCGAGTGCGGACCGATGTTTTTGTCTGTTTGCCTGTCATTCGAGAACACGCGTCCGCGGTGAGCAAACGGAGCTCGCCTCGCGAGAGAACGCCCGATGACGGCCACGGCACCGGCGTGCGAAGTGCCGGAGAAGAAGAATGAAAGGTGGGATGAAATTGATGCATGGCGCGGTTCGCCTCTTAAGGGAAACGCTAACGCCTGAAATCCGTGGAGTTTTGCGGCGTGGCTTTCTTTGCTTGGGCATCGCCATTGTGATGACGGTTCCCGCCTGGCCGCAAGATACGCAACGAGACCTGGGCAATAAGAGCCTCGAAGACCTGATGAACATTGAAGTGACTTCGGTCTCGAAGAAAGAGGAGAAGTTGTCTCGCACCGCTTCGGCGATCTTCGTGATCACGGCGGAGGATATCCGCCGTTCCAGCGCCACAAACATCCCCGATCTCTTGCGAATGGTGCCGGGGGTGGATGTGGCGCAGATCAACGCGAACACCTGGGCTATCAGCGCACGCGGTTTCAATGGACGGTTCAGCAACGAACTGCTGGTGTTGCTTGACGGCCGAAATGTCTACACGCCGACGTTCGGGGGCGTCTTCTGGGATGTGTTGGATCTTCCTCTCGAAGATATTGACAGAATCGAAGTGATCCGCGGGCCGGGTGGATCAGTGTGGGGAGCCAATGCCGTCAACGGCGTGATCAACATCATCCAGAAAAAAGCCTCCGAAACCAAGGGAGGGATGATCGTCGCTGGAGGAGGAAATGTCGATCAGGCATTCGGCACCACACAATACGGGGCGAGCATGGGAAGCCGACTCGACTACCGCATTTTCGCAAAATACTTCAACCAAGATCATTTCGATGGCCTTACTGGCCAAGATGGAGGAGATGGCTGGCATATTCTCCGGGGCGGCTTTCGAATGGACGGTACTGTCTCGCCGAACGACACGATTACTTTCCAAGGAGACATCTATACGGGTCGACAGGGGAATCCCAGCGTATTTCTTCCCTCTGTCACGTCTCCAGGGACTCAAGCTTTCGATCCGCAAGTAGATCTGGCGGCAGGATATCTTCAGTCCATTTGGAATCATGTTTATTCCAATCGGTCGGATTCAACTCTCGTGGTCTCATTCGATGCGTACGATCGCGACGATGTGCTCCGCGAGGTGAGAAGGACTTTCAGTGCCGATTTCCATCATCACTTTGGGTGGGGTGAGCGGCAAGATGTTGTTTGGGGATTGGGTTATCGCTACTCGTCGTCTGATACCGACGGCAATCTTTCGGTTTCTTTGAATCCTGCCGACCTAAATACGCAAATATTTAGCGCATTCATCCAAGATGAAATTGCGCTTGTCCCTGACAGTCTTTACCTGACCGTGGGTGCAAAACTTGAGCACGATTACTATACGGGGTTCGGGCTGTGGCCCAGCGCGCGGATGGCGTGGAACTTGAACGAACGCCGCATGTTCTGGACGGCGATCTCTAATGCCGCCCGCATACCGTCCTCAATCGACACCGCCCTGCGCCTGAACTTCGGAGGATTCACAGCGGCCAACGGAACCCCTGTCCTGTTAGGCCTTGAGGGCAATCCTCATTTCAAGAGCGAAGGGATGGTGGCCTACGAGGCGGGTTATCGAACGACTATTCTCAGCCGTCTCACGATTGATTTCGCTGCCTACTACAACAACTATGACAACCAACAAACGACTGAACCTGCCACGCCGTTCTTCGAAAATACACCGCCTCCGCCTCATCTATTCGTGCCGGTCACGTACGAAAATCTAATGCACGGCGAGACACACGGGGCTGAGATTACGGCGAACTGGAAAATAACGGATCGCTGGACGCTGAGTCCGGAGTTTGAATTTGAGCGAATCCACATGCACGTAAGCCCCGCGAGTCAGGACACAACATCGGCTCCCGCTACGGAAGGAAGCGACCCACATCAGCAGGCCCGGATCCGATCTCACCTCGATTTGCCGCACGGTCTGGCGTGGGATACGTCCGCCTATTTCGTGGATCGTCTCAATGTTTTTGATATTCCTTCCTACACGCGGCTGGACACCGGGCTCTCCTGGCAATGTACCAAAGGGATTTCCATCAGCTTGGTGGGACAGAATCTTGTCCGGAACGAACATCTGGAATTCATAGATACAACTCAAAGCGCCCTGTCCACTTTCGTCAAGCGTAGTGCTTATGCAAAGTTCACGTGGCACTTTTGATCGCGCAGCAGTCGCCTCCGTTCGATGCAAAACGAGTGCGAGCCCGTTTGCGGCATAGGCGACTGCGTGGCCGGCCGCTGCACGCAGCGCAGCACCGTGCGCAACTATGCGACGTGGTTCTCGTGTCGTTCCTTTGTGTGGCTGCCGCAATCGCAGCAGAACGCGTGACGACGGCCACGCAGCCGGCTTGCGAAGTGCCGGAGAAGAAGAGTGAAAGCTGGAATGAAATTGATGCATCGCGCGGCTAGCCTCTTGAGGGAAACGCTAACGCCTGAAATCCGTGGAGTTTTGCGGCGTGGCTTTCTTTGCCTGGGGATCGTCATTGTGATGACGGTTCCCGCCTGGCCGCAAGATACGCCTCAAGACCTTGGCAATAAGAGCCTCGAAGACCTGATGAACATTGAAGTGACTTCGGTCTCGAAAAAGGAGCAGAAGCTGTCGCAAATTGCATCCGCCATTTTTGTAATTTCGCAGGACGATATACGGCGTACCGGGGCGACGAATATCCCGGACGTCCTACGCATGGTTCCCGGGCTTGACGTGGCTCAAATCAACGGAAGCACCTGGGAGATCAGCTCGCGAGGTTTCAACGCTCAATTTGCCAACAAGCTCCTGGTCTTGATCGACGGCCGCACGGTCTATTCGCCGTTGTTCTCGGGTGTGTACTGGGACATCCAGGATGTCCCGCTGGAAGATATTGACCGCATCGAAGTCATCCGCGGCCCGGGAGCAGCAGTCTGGGGCGCGAACGCGGTCAATGGTGTCATCAATATTATTACGAAAAAAACCAAAGAGACCCAAGGAGCTCTGGTGACCGCGGGTGGTGGAACGCACGAGCCCGGTTTCGGAGTCGCCCAATACGGAGGGCAGATCGGCCAAGCGACAACCTATCGAGCCTTCACAACAGGATTTGATTACAATTCGTTTCCTTCGATGGCGGGTCAGAACGGACAGGACGGATCCGACCTGCTGCATGGCGGGTTCCGCGTCGATTCGGCCATCTCCAAACGGGACTCGTTGACGGCGCAAGGAGAGCTTTATAAAGGCAGCGAAGGAGAAATCATAAGTATCGTCGCACTGACTCCTCCTTTCGACCAAACGGTCGCGGCTCGAACCACCATGGACGGCGGAAATATTTTGGGACGCTGGAACCACATCTTTTCACCGCAGTCCGATACAAGCTTACAGATTTATTTTGACCGAGCCGAGCGCAATCGCGTGATCGAGGAAGAAGAAGTCGATACGTTCGACATCGATTTTCAGCACCACGTCGGCTGGGGACAACGCCAAGATTTTGTTTGGGGCGCCGGCTATCGATACTACTCGTATGCTACGACCGGAAGCGTGAATGCCTCGTTCAGTCCCGCAGCTCAGAATCGGCAACTCTTCACTTCCTTCGTACAAGATGAGATTACGCTCGAGCCGAAGCGCCTCTACCTCATGATCGGAGCCAAGCTCGAGCACAATGATTTCACCGGGTTTGTATTCCAACCCAGTGCGGGAATTGACTGGAATATAACCAAGAACCATATGCTCTGGGCTGGATATTCCCGAGCGCGTCGCACCCCCTCGCCCGCCGACAGAACTGTAAGTTATACCGACGCCGCGCTTCCGGGACCCGGCGGCATTCCCGTCCTGCTGACCGTTCAGGGCGATCCTAATACGGTGAACGAGAACCTCGACGCTATTGAAGCGGGCTATCGAGCTCAACTGCGCGCCAACATCTCGCTGGATCTCTCAACTTTCTACAATCGGTACGGTGATCTTGTGACCTTCGAGCCCGGAACTCCGTACGTAGACCCGGATCCTCCACCGCCGCATCTGAACGTGCCTCTTTATTTCGCGAATGAGATGTATGGCGAATCGCACGGTGTGGAGCTGGCGGTGAATTGGAAGATTAAGGATCGCTGGACGCTGAGCCCCGGGTATGCCTTCGAACGAATTCACCTACACTTAGGTTCCGAGAGCCACGACACGACCTCGGTCTCAGCCGGAGAGGGAAATAGTCCGCACGTCCAGGCCCAACTACGCTCAAGTCTGATTCTGACGCGAAGATTCGAATGGAATACGTCCGCCTATTTCGTCGGCCGACTTCTGGCGGAGCAAGTTCCCTCCTATACACGCCTGGATAGCGGAATAACGTGGCGGGCGAACAAGCACCTGGCGGTTAGCCTAATCGGCCAAAACCTGCTGAAAGATCACCATCTCGAAGCCAACAGCGAGGATCAAACTGAAATATCGAGCCTTATCAAGCGCAGTGCCTATGCGAAGTTCACGTGGCAATTTTGATCGTGCAGCAGATGCCTCCGCTCAATGCAAACCGATTGCGAGCACATTTGCGGCGTAGGCGACTGCGTGGCCGGCCGCTGCACGCAGCGCAGCGCCGTGCGCAACTGTGCGACGTGGTTCTCGTGTCGTTCCTTTGTTTAGCTGCCGCAATTCCAACCCGGGCTCAAGCGCCTCCGTCGGTCGAGTATCAAGTCAAAGCTGCGTTTCTGCTGAACTTTGTAAAATTTATCGAATGGCCCCCGGAAGTTTTTCCAAATGAAAAAGCGCCAATCACTCTCTGTGTATTCGGACACGACCCTTTCGGCAGCGCCCTCGACGACATCATCAGGGGAAGGACAGTCAATAACCGCGCGGTCCTGGTTCGACGGATCAATGAAATGCGGGACTTGAAATCATGTCAGCTCGTTTTCGTCAGCGCTGCGGAAGATAAGCGATTACCCGAGGTACTAAACAACTTGAAAGATACGAGCGCAATCGTGGTCGGGGAGGGCGAGGGTTTTGCGGAGCACGGCGGCGGGATCCAATTTTTTTTAGAGGATAACCGGTTGCGCTTTGCAGTCAACGTGGATGCGGTTCAAAGGGCTCGTCTGAGGGTAAGTTCCAAATTGCTCGCGCTTGCTAGAATCGTCCACGAGCAGGATCGTCCGAAGGAAAACTGAGATGCGTTCATACCGCGATCTTACTATCCGTCAGAAACTCCAGGCCATTGTCATGGCCTCATGCGGAGTGGCCTTGGTTGTAGCGTCCGCAGCGTTCACGCTTTACGACCGGACCACCTTCCTCCATGCGAAGCGAGAAGATCTGATAGCGTCCGCGAAAATGATCGGATCGAACAGCGCCGCCGCGCTTACCTTTCACGACGCGGGACCGGCGCGGGAGATTTTGAGCGCGCTCCAAGCCAAGCCGCACGTGAGGATCGCCTGTATTTACGATTCCGATGGCAAAGTCTTCGCGAAATACGTGCGTGACGCGGTCGAACACGATTCTTGTCCCGCTCTTGCCCAAGAAGAAGCAGATCGAAACACAGTTGTGACAAGAAATATGGTGCTGTTCCAGAGAATAGTCCTGAATGGCGATGCCATCGGCATGATTTACATTGGGACGGACTTGACGGACCTGGATATCCGGCTGCTTCGGTTTGTGGAGATCGATTTTCTCGTGTTACTTGGTTCACTGGGAGTCGCTTTCGTATTGTCTTACCGGCTGCAACGCGTGATTTCAGAACCGATTATGGAATTGGCGGAGACTGCATCGGCGGTCTCCGCACATGAAAATTATTCCATTCGCGCCGTCAAGAAAAGCCAGGACGAAATCGGCGTTCTGTATGACCAGTTCAACAGCATGCTCGACCGCATTCAACAGCGGGATGTTGCGGTACAAAAGGCGCACGATACTCTCGAGAAAAGGGTCGAAGAGCGGACCGCGTATCTCAACGCCCTCATCGAAAATAGCCCGCTCGCCATCATGGTTTTGGATACCGAACAAAAAGTTCAATTATGCAATCCGGCATTTGAAAATCTCTTTCAATATACTCGCGAGGAAGTAATCGGAAAACCAATCGAGGACCTGATTGCCGACGGCGACTTGCTGGTGGAAGCCCGCAAGATTTCCCTGCAGGCGGACAGCATTAAGCCCTTCAGTTCGATCACACGCCGCCGACGAAAGGACCGAAGCGTGGTGGATGTGGAACTTCATACCGTGGGTCTGGTGGTGAGTAGCGAGGTGGCGGGCTCTTTGGCCATCTACCAGGACATTTCCGCCCGAAAGCGCGCGGAAGAAGCGCTGCAGCAGGCGAAGGAAGAAGCCGAAGCGGCCAGCCGGGCCAAGAGCGAGTTCGTTGCCAACATGAGCCATGAAATTCGCACGCCGATGAATGGAATCATCGGAATGACGGAACTTCTGCTCGATACTGAAATCGATGCCGAACAACGCGAATACTTGAACATGGCGAAATTGTCGGCCGACTCCTTGCTTTCTTTAATCAATGACATTCTCGATTATTCGAAAATCGAAGCGGGAAAGCTGGAAATCGAAGCGATCGATTTCAATCTCGGCGACAATCTTGGCGATACCATCAAAACGCTGAGCCTTCGGGCACACGAGAAAAACCTGGAACTCGCTTACGACCTTCAACCGGACGTCCCCGACGCTATCGTCGGAGATCCGGGCCGTCTGCGACAAATCATTCTGAATCTGGTGGGCAATGCTATCAAGTTCACGGAGAAGGGCGAAGTCGTGGTTTACGTCCAGGTAGATTCGCGAACCCGGGGCGACATCGATCTTCACTTTACAATCGTGGACACTGGTATTGGCATTCCTGCGGAAAAGCAAACGGCGATCTTCGCGGCTTTCACACAAGCCGACGGATCCATGAGCCGCGTATACGGAGGCACTGGATTAGGCCTGACGATTTCCGCGCGGCTGGTCGGATTCATGCACGGACGAATCTGGGTGGAAAGTGAGCCGGGCAAAGGCAGCCGTTTTCATTTCACCGCGCATTTTGGATTGCAGAAGAGTCCCGCCGGAACCGTGGTGCCGAAGGATCCAACAACTTTACGAGATATGCGAGTGCTGGTCGTGGATGACAACGCGACAAACCGGCAAATCTTGTTGAAAATGCTCTCCAACTGGCACGCGAATCCCACGGCAGTTGATAGCGGGGCCAGAGCGATAATTGCTTTAATAGAAGCACACGGGCTGGGAAGGACTTATCCTCTCATTCTGGTCGACGCCCAGATGCCCGAAATGGACGGATTTGCACTCGCCGGGAGCATCAGGAAGAACCCCGAGTGGAAGGCCGCCACGATCATGATGTTAAGTTCCGCTGGTCAGCGCGGGGACGCAAAGCGCTGTCGTGAACTTGGTGTAGCGGCTTATTTGACGAAGCCTGTCCGTCAGAGAGAACTACTGGACGCTATATTGATAGCGCTGGGAACGAGACCTGCTGGCGAGGCTGTGCCCAGCCTGGTTACGCGTCATTCTCTTCGAGAAAATAGCGGTCACTTTCGGATCCTGCTCGTAGAGGACAATGCGGTGAATCAACTGCTCGCGGTGCGGTTGCTCGAAAAGGGCGGGCATGCGGTGGCAGTGGCGGGAAACGGAAAGGAAGCCCTGGCCACACTGAAAAAACAATCGTTCGACCTGATCCTTATGGATGTTCAGATGCCGGAGATGGATGGCTTCGAAGCGACAGCTGCCATCCGGGACCTCGAAAAAGAGTCCGGGAAACATTCGCCCATCATCGCCATGACCGCGCACTCGATGGCGGGAGACAAAGAACGTTGTCTTGAGGCCGGAATGGATGATTACATTTCGAAACCGATTCGGCCGGAGGAATTGATCGAATTACTTGGGCGCTATTCACCCTCTGTTGCGGCAGACGGAAACGGAGGATTGGGAGATCGTGAACAAGATGTAAGCGAGCCAGGCCACGAAGACCACCGTTGACCTCATTGTGACTCCCTTCTGACTGTTCCATTGTGCACAGCGCGCAGGAAGCATAGGATCCAAAATACAGCGGTACGAACTCGGGAATTCCGGCCAAAACGGGTGCGTGGATTTACTCGAAAATCGAGGGCTTCTTTTGACGAGCAACCTGCGATTCGTGCGGATGAAGGTTCGCCTCTTCCTTTTTACCATCTCACTGCTAGCAGTCTCTGCAAGTTGCCCTCAGGTTCGAGCGACGTGCAGTGAAGTGCCGGCGGGCGTGACTTTCCGCGTTCGTCTTTTGCAACCAGTTTCATCCTACAGCTCAAAACCAGGTGATGCGGTAATGGCAATCCTCATCGATCCGCCAGAGTGCGACGGTGATCGCTTATTCGCGGAAGGCTCGGTGGTCGAGGGGCGGATCAAATCCGTGCATAAGGTTGGGATGGGATTCCGCCACGAAACCGCAGCAGTGCAGATTGAGTTCGAGCGGATTTTTCCGCAGAACGAAGCTTCGATTCCCGCGCGCGCGCGAGTGCTGGAGGTGGAGAACGCGAGAGAGAAAGTGAAAGACGGAGTCATCCATGGCATCCGTGGCACGAATGCTCCTGAGGATCGCCTGAGCACCAGGCTCGAGTACCTGGCGATGAAGTATCCCGAACACTCGATATGGATGTTGTCGGTGTATCGAGCCATATTCCCGAATTTCCCGGAGCCGGAAATCTATTTTCCGCGCGGAACTGATCTTCTCGTGGAGTTCACGACGCCTTTTGCTATGACAAGCGGACGCGCCGTAGCACCTTCGAATCAGGAGTTCGGCCGAGCGGAATCAGATGCCCTTGATGAGATGATCGTTCCGGTGCCCGAGCGAACCTTCACTCCCAAAGGCCGGAACGCTGACATTGTGAATTTGGCGTTCATCGGATCGCAGGCACAGCTGCAGAAAGCGTTTGACGCTGCGGGGTGGAAAACCGGGGATGCGATGTGCCGTAGAACGGCCTTCCATGAAATCCACGCCTTCCTCGTTGTGGGTAACTACGCGCATGGTCCAATTTCTAGACAGTTGCTGAATCGGAAGGCCGCTGACTCAACCTGGGAAAAAGGGCTCGATAGCCTCGCCAAACGGCACCATTTGCGCATCTGGAGTACGGATTACACAGTTCAGGGCCAAACGGTCTGGCTGAGCGCGGCGATACGCGAGACTGGAGCCAGCTTATCGCTCCGAAAGATGCAATTTATCCATCACGTGGATTCTGATATCGACAATGAACGCGCGATGGTCGTGCGCGATCTGACTCTGGCGGGATGCGTGGACACGGTGCACCTGGCGCGCCGGCCCGGAATGCCGCATTCGGTGCAAAATGCGACCGGGGACGAACTGCGCACGGATGCCGCCGTCGCGGTTGTGCAACTTAAAGATTGCGAGAATCCTATTTTCGAAAATAATTCGGAGGTCACCGAGTTGGCCTCTCGGCCTCCCACGAAACTCGCGCGGTATTTACGAACGGAAGTCCTTTCGGCTCGTGATCTCTGGCGCGAGAATGTTGTCTACGGCGCGTACGACGCAAGCCGCTTGGCGGTGGAAGCAATTCGCCGAAGGCGCGCAAACGGTTACCACGCAGGCAAGCAAAATCCTGCTCAACCTGTCGCCACTAGCTTCGATTCTGGATCGACGACGACGTTCCTAGCCGATTAGTTTGCGACGCGGGGGCTGTCGTCGAAACTATTTGCGCCGGGCTTTGGGCCGTCCACCGCCGCTTTGCTTCCAACGATAAATAGAAACCGCGCTCGCAGCGATCGAAATCACGATGAGCGCGATCATCACGTGCTCGAGCCACGGCGATTTCGCCTGCTCGATAATCCACCGCCCGTAATAAATCGCCAAGGCGCCCTCGATCGTAAAGCGCGCGAGCCTTCCCGCTCCCACAAAACTGAATAACTTACTTCGCGGATACCGGAACGCCGCGGCAACCGCCACGAACGCGGTGAAAGGAAACGGCGGCGGCAAAAGCGACGCTACCACAAGTGTGGTGCCCGCCCGCTTTTCCACGTACTTACGAATCAGGGCAAGTTGTTTGCCGGAAACGAACTTTTTCAGTCCGGCTTCACTTTTTCGGCTGATCCAGTCTGTCCCAAGGCACCCGATCAGAGAACCCGCCGTAGCCATCAGCACGTAATACGGCATGCGATCGTGGTAGCGGGCGCTGAGCGCCAATACAAGCAAATCGTTGCCAAGCGGTATCACAAGAGGCGACGAATCAATGACGCCCAACGTCAGCAGGCCCAGTCCTCCGGCGCGAAACAAAGACCTGGCAATAACGTGAATGATCGGTTTCACGCGATTTTTCCCCGACGATTAGATGATGTTGCGCCGCTCCGGGTCAAGGATTGCCGACTCAAATCTCCAGACCCGTTTGCGCGCCGTGAATTATCGATCCGATCGCGCAAAATAACGATCGGATCTCGCATTCAGTTAGAGGGTTTTTGGACGCAAGTGGACGCAATTGATTTTGTCGTTGGTCAGACACGGGATCGAAAGGTTGTTTTGGCAATGGGGTAGCCGCCGGCATAGAAGGAAGCGTATGATGTCCGTGCAGGCCTGCGAATCGGATATTCGGTTTTCATAATTCCCCTTCGACGAACACAGAGTTCTCACGGAGCTAATTGATGCGCCACAATTTCACTTTATTCAATTTGAGTTTGTTAATCGCACTCGCCGCGGGAAGCGCGGTGGCCCAGACCGAGAAGCCCGCACCTGCGCCGGTTTCGGGAACGGACGGCACCACACAAACCGTGGTGCGAGCGGCGATAAGAAATGTGGACTTTCATCTTACGGATCGAATTGTTGTTCACATTGTATCGCTCGATGGGCGTTTGACTGCAAAGCCCGGTGAGATTCCGGTGTTCGACGACAAGAATTCGTTCGGGATAGACGTGGATGCGGCCAAGAATACGCTGAGCATGACGGCATTGACGAACGATTTGAATGACTACGTATTCGCAAAGCCGGACGCGCCATTGAAGAAACTATCCGCGAGCATCCGGGGCGACGAACTGGTGATAAAAGGGCTATTGGTCAGCAAAGGCGGGATTCCGTTCGAGACTGCCGGCACCTTGTCTGCAACTCCCGAAGGAATGATCCGCGTGCACACGACGAAAGTAAGCGCGCTCCATTTGCCAGTAAAGGGCCTGATGGATTTGCTGGGGATTGACACGCAACAAATGCTGAACACGAAAAAGGTGGAAGGCGTAACCGTTGATAAAGACGACTTGATTCTCGATCCAGGGAAACTTATGCCTCCGCCCGAAATGCATGGGCACTTGACCGACCTGAAGATCGAAAATGGAGCGATTGATCTGACCTTTGGACCGGAAAACGGCAAGGCAGGGGCCACTCCCCTCTCGGTAAGCTGTCCCGCCCGAAATTATTTATTCTTCAAGGGCGGCTCAGTGCGTTTTGGAAAATTGACTATGAGCGATACTGACCTCGAACTAATCGATTCGAGTCCGGCCGATCCATTTGATTTTTCGATCGATCATTACAGCGAACAATTAGCGGCGGGATACGCGAAGATGACGCGGGCGGGCGGCTTGTGCGTACACGTGCCGGATTATGAAAAGATGAAGCAGCCCGCGAATGCGAAGAAGTAGTTGGCAGACACGAGGCGAGCTCTCTGAAAATACACATTTAACCTTAGTGATTTTGATGCTGATTGCGTGCTTAAACATTAAGCGCTATCTGCCGATACAATTTGCGCGAATACAGGGGGCCAGATGCGACCAGTGGAACCGAACGAATTGTTTATCGCGACGAGCAAGGTGCGTTTCCTCGCGCTGTTTATAGCTGCGTCCCTCTCGCTGACACTCGGGATTGTCGGATGCAACAAAAACGGAGCCCAGACCACCGCCCCGGAGACCGCGCCCCAAGACACTGGCGCGGCGACCCAGCCCGCGCAGACCGACCAGACGCCGGATCCCGCAGCAGCGGCCAATTTGGCGCCTGCACCAGCAGCCCCGGCGAGCACGAGCCAGCCGACCGGCTACAATGACCAGCAGGGTCCGAACGATACGGACAATGACTACGCCGATGACGATTCAAGCTACGGCCAGCCCCAACTTCAGGCGCAGCAGCCCCCGCCACCTTTGCCGGATTATTCCCAGCCTGACTGCCCCGGCGACGGCTATCTGTGGACGCCAGGATATTGGAGTTACGCTCCTCAAGGCTACTATTGGGTGCCCGGAGCTTGGACGCAACCCCCACAAGTCGGCTATTTGTGGACGCCGGGATATTGGGGGTTTGCCGGCGGTGTGTACCGCTACCACTACGGGTATTGGGCCACGAATATCGGATACTACGGCGGAATCAACTACGGCTTCGGCTATGTTGGCGTTGGATATCAGGGTGGCTATTGGAGCGGTGATCGGTTCAATTACAACCGCTCCGTGAACAACATTACGATCACCAACGTGCAGGTATATAACCGCACGGTAACGAACACGGTCGTCGTCAACAACGTCACCATCAACAACACCACGATTAATCGTGTCAGCTACAACGGGCCGGGCGGCGTTACTCGCCGGCCTGCGCCGGCGGAAATCGCCGCCACTCGTGAGAGGCGCATCCCTCCGATGACCACGCAGATACAGGTTCAGCAGCAAGCGGTGAAGAACCCTCAGCAATTCGCTTCCGCCAACCACGGCCGTCCCGCCGTGTTTGCGGCAGCAAAGCCGGTTCCGCAAGGAAAACCTATCGCTGCAGTAATTCCCGCGCGACCTGTTGCGGCCACACGGCCGCCGGCACCCGCGGCACAGCCCAATCGCCCACAACCAGCACCGGCACGCGCGCCCACTCCTGCGCCGAAGCCAGCGCCAGCAGCCAGGCCGGCTGCCCCACCGGCGCGCCCGAAACCAGCTCCCAAGCCAGCCAATCCCCCAGCAGAACGGCCAGCCCAACGTCCGGAGCCGAAACCCAAGCCGAAAACGCCTCCTCCGCCTGACAAACAGAAGTAGCCGAGCGAAAAGCCAGACTGAGGAATACAGAGAAGTCGCGTGGATCGGAATCGACAAAACAGGGATCGCGCCGCCGACCGCGCTTCTCTAAGACTCGCACGAGGGTCCTGGAGGAGTTTCTATGGCACTACAACTATCAGCGGCTTCGTGTCCGCCGCACAGTTCGGCGTGCAACCGTTAATTTGCGGGTCCAGCAAACAACAGCAGATTCCCATCCGGATCTTTGACGATGAAATTCTTGGCGCCCCAAGGCTGCTTTTTCAGGGTCTGGTGAAAGGTAACCCCAGCGGCTTGATATTCAAGAAACAGCAGCTTGATCTCCTCCGATGTAGCGACGGTCATAGATACCGACAACAGTTCCTCCCGATCGCGGACCGTCGACTCGATCACCGCTCGCTCGACGCACCTTAGATTGAGACGCGCCGCGTCGCGGCCCACCTGTGCGTAATAGGGAGGTTTGCCGTAACTGAACACAAGCGTAAAGCCTAACTTCTCACGGAAAAATTCGCATGATCTCTTGATATCGGTGACGAACAGTTGCGGCTCTGCACAGACAATCGTCGCTTTGGATGGCGGCGATTTCGCCTTGCGTGACGTGCTGGAAAGTCCGGTTTTCAGGGCTTGCCAACTATCGAAGCCATGCTGTCTTGCGACCATTTCTTGCGCATCGCTGAGCTTAAAGTTCGCCGCAAGAATCTCAGAGTCGGGTATATTCAGGAAACGAGGCAAGTGGCCGCGGATTTGTGCGGCGACGGGATAGTGCCGTTGGCGATGCCAACGCAGGATGAGCTTAGCTTGCTTTCTGAGGTTCTCTAGATTGGGCATGTAGGCCTCCACGATGGGATCGTAGGTGGGCATTGCCCTTCGGCGATGTGCCGTTGCATCCTACATGCGCAGTTCGCAGTATCTCGGACGGTGTCAGTAGTTGTCAATTGAGAACGGCGCCGCGCTACACGATGCTCGTCTAGCGGCCTTATTTCGTGCTTTGCGATGAAGCCAATTCCTACGATCCAATTCTTGTTATTGAGGACAAACCATTCGCATGGCGGTTCTGTTCGCATAGCCTCAAAGCAGCAGGATTGACAACGGAACGAAACTTTTGTAACTATCACTCCCATTCCGATGAGTGATCACAGCATGAAACGCACGTATTTTCCCGGCATCGTTGACATTGTCGTCGTCACGGATCCGGCGGAGATCCGGACAATTTCAAACGATTCACGGTTCGACCGGGACTTCATAAGACATGGTCCCGTTCGCAACGTGCAGCTTCTCCGGAAAATGCTCCGCATTTTCTCGCTCAACGGCAGATTATTCGAACCTTTGCTTCCGCGCACCGACGCCAGCCGAGCCGCCGCGCAAGACGAACTGTGGTCGAGACTAAGCGCCAAAGCCGGCGAGGTGAAGCACGGACCCGCTGAATTGGAGCCCCTGGCCGAATGGGTCAGAGGGATCGGAACTGCGGAGAAGCTCGATCTGCTTGTGCAGCAGAGCATAGGAAGATTGTTCGTGGAGACGTTCGCGGCCACTGCGGAGAGTTTGGCAGCGGCCCATATGGTGCTTGAGGCTGCCAGCTCTTCCAATGTCCTGAAAATGCTATGGTGGCGCACCAGCGGCAGCCTGGAGCGGGCCAAAGCGCTTCTTGCTTCCATGGTGAATGGCGATCTGGTTGGCGTTATCGCGATGATTACAGGTCGGCAGCTCATTGTTGATGGCCTGCACAAAATGCGGCAACTTGCTGCCGACCCAGCGCTTCGATCTTCAATAACGGCGGATGCTGTCGTGGACGAATGCCTCTTTTCACCGGCCACCGTTGTACGCCAGGCGAAAACCTCCGGCGAGGTCGCCGGTTGTCCCTTTAAAAAAGGCTCGCTCTTCATCCTTGGGCTGCGAAGCGCGAGCAAAGGCGGAGCGAATCGTGACATCGTCTTCCTCAGTCAGAGTTGGAGCCGCTGTCCCGCAGAAAAGTGGGTCCCTGCGCTACTGGAAGGCGTGTGGACGCGTGTATTAGCTACGGTGCACGAGTCTGAAACACCTCGCGACTTAGGATTGAAGCGGGAAGGATAGGGTGGTTGCGACGTTTGGATTTGAACCAACGACCTCCGGCCCCTGCGCGCACAGCGCCCAGACTAAATAATGTCAGCGCGGCGTTCGGGATCGCAAATTAAACAATTGAACGGGGAAGAATAAAGTGGTTGCGGGGGTTGGATTTGAACCAACGACCTCCGGGTTATGAGCCCGACGAGCTACCAGGCTGCTCCACCCCGCGAAGCTATGATAGCGAAAGCGCACACGCGCGTCAAATTTCACGCG
>Ga0302324_100000817_pt1 | contig 78574 bp, 68 predicted proteins | sample Palsa_T0_1_FD_201949 | JGI IMG/M metagenome (GOLD analysis project Ga0302324, IMG submission 201949) | Peat permafrost microbial communities from Stordalen Mire near Abisko, Sweden - Palsa_T0_1 | ecosystem: Environmental > Terrestrial > Soil > Palsa > Peat permafrost | place: Sweden: Abisko...
CGCGGACTTGGAAAAGACTCTCAATTGGAACGGAGGGAAGATTACCGAACGGGGCGTCCTGCTCTATATCGTTCAGCATATCGCGCAGCACCTTGGTCAGCAAATCGCCTATGCCCGCTCAATCGGCCTCGTCCCGCCGTGGACACTCGACCCGCCCCGAAAGAATTAGTCTTAACCGATTGGCGACGGTCAACTGTCGAAATCAACTGTCGAAACCAACTGTCGAAACCAGGCGATGACACTCAGAACCCCGCGGCGGCAGCTAGGTCGCTGCCCTCTGGTTACTTGTCGGGGGAGTCGTTTCGCGGTGCAATTGCTGAGGAGAGACACATGGGTCGCGTGTTCGGGTTTCTCGGTGTCGTCATTGTATTGTCTATCGGGATGTATGTTTATTCCAGGCAGGCGCAGAGCTCTTCCGCGGCAGCCGGGACGAACAATCCGAAGGCCGCCATCAACATCACTGGCGTGAAGAGCGATCTGATCAGTATCGCCACCTCGGAGCGTCGCTATTACGCGACCGAAGGGAAATATGCCTCCTTCGACGAACTGATCTCGAACAATTACATTACGGTTGCCCGGCAGCGTCCTCCTTATACCTATGAGGTCGAGACCAGTTCCAGCGGCTTTCGGGTGGTTGCTACGCGTTCCGGCGACGACGGCTCGGGAACGCCGGCGCGGCTTTCGGTCGACGAGAACATGGAGTTCGAAGTGTCGCAATAGGTTGGGCGCGCCGAGGCCGGGAGCAGGATGGGGATGGGGTGGGCGAATCACCGAATAGGAGGATGGCGATGGCATCGAACAGGCTGACAGTCGAGTTGGCGATTCATGTCGCGACTCGGTGCGTGATGCCGTTGTGCCTTGCGCTTGGGAGCTTGGCATTTGGGCAGGTCGCTTATCCCGAACGGGAGGTTCGCGTCCATGATCTGCCTGCGCTGACGGCGCGATCTACGCGCTCGCCCGATGTGCTGGCGACATCCTTGGAGATGGTTTTCAATGACAAAGAAATATGTTGCGGAAAGGATTCCGCGCTGGAAGACAGCGTCGAGGCGGCGGATGCTAAGTCTTTGAAGGACATTGCCGGGAAGATGCAGGGAAGGCACTTGCGAAGCGATGGACGCCCGATCACGGTGACGGCGGAATATCTGACGCCGGATCAGGTGAATGCCGGCCACTTGATTTATATGCTCACGGCGAAGCACGCGGCGCTGATGATGTGGAATTCACACTTGTACGTGGTGGAAGGAGTGAGCTACGTGGAGAGCGTCGACAACTCCAGCGGTGCGATCGCGTATGCGGTCCACAAGTTCTTACTGCAGGATGCGCGCTTTTCTGATGCGCGCCGGGAAGTCGCCTTCGATCGCGTAACGGAAGATGCGGGGAAGGTGCAGGGGTTGTTGTTTCTGCAGGCTGCGCCGCAATAGACGAGCGGAAGTCTGCAGGGATTGGGCCTAGAGGTCTCTTGCCAAAGCCGGTTCTGAAAACAGGCCAATATCGCAGCGGTGAACCGCTGCGCCCCCCAAAATCAAGTGCGTCTTGATCCTACTTCTTGGGAGTTGAAACGCTCAGCGTAGAGGAGACGACCAGATACTTGCCTTGGTCGCTGTCGATCGGATCGAGCTCCAACAACTCCACAGTTCGCGACATCACGAGCCGGGTGCGGAAGTAATAAACCCTGTCTGCCTCCGCGGTGAAATGCGCGAGCTCCACGCGTTGCGCGACCAGAGAGGACTGCAGAGTAACGCACACGTGGTGTTCTCCCGGCGCGACGGAAACGGAAAAATAGGAATTGCCGTGGTTCGCGCCGACCCAGGCTCCGTCCATCGCGAGCTTCACGGTTGGATATCCTAACGTGGCGCTGGTGCCGGCATCGTGAAAAAAGTAAACCCGCGCTTTGCCCGGGTCCGGCTGCGTCGGCGTGGGTTGAGATTCCTCTGGTTTCACCTTGAAGCTGACATTCTCGCGGCCGCAAGCTGCAGTAGAACCGGCAGGCGGGGCCTGGGCAAGTGCGGATGCGGCAACAAGCATGATTAAGGCAAAAGGTAAGGCTAAGGCGACGATTCTCATGTTTTTTTCTCCATTCAGCTGCTGCGCTGGTTGCAGGCCTAAGACGAATGCTTCGAGGGCACTTACTTTCGCACCAGCAACTCGGAAAATTGGAAAATGCGGTCGATGGCGACGGCCACAATTCCGATTCCGATTACGGTCGCCATTTTAATCGACAATCCTTTCATGGCGGCTCTGTCTTTGGTGGTTCGCCAGACGATGGGCAGGTTTACAGCGGCGCTGGCCAAAGAGGTAAGCACGGTGGCGCTGCCGGCGAGCGCGGCGGTGATTTTGCCGTGCATGGCCATGGTGGCGGCGGCGGCCGTGGTGCTGGCGCTGCTGACCAGGCCACCGAAAACTCCAGTGGCCAACATGCCGTAGTTGCCAAAGTACTTGGTGAGCAGGGTTCCGACGATTTGGATAGAGATGAAAAGCGTCCCAAACCAGATTACCTTTGAGATCGAAACCGGAGAAGTGAGGGTTAAAGTGCCGGGAACTTTTTGTTCGATGCCGCGGTCGCGCCAAACCCAGAAGACGGCCACGAGCGTCATGGCCAGTAAGGGCACCAGAGTGGCGCTCAGGGAGCGGGGCGAGAAAATGGTGGCGAGGATTAGATTTCTGGCGAACATGGCGATGGTGGTCAACAGGCACAGAGTGGTCGTGCGGTTGATCATTCCGGTTTCGCGCATCCTGGTGCCTAGTTCGGCGACGGTCGCGCTGCTGTTTACCAGGCCGCCGAAGAGCGCGCTGAGATACAGGCCGCCTGTGCTGTAAACGCGAAGAAGCACGTAATTGACGAATCCGATTCCGGCGATGGCGATGACGCTGATCCAGGCATCGCGGGGGTTGAACAATTGCCAGGGATCGACGTAGCGATTGGGCAGCACGGGATAAATGACGAAACCGATGAGGCCGAGCAGGACGGCGCTGCGAATCTCCGAGGGTTGCAAACCGCCGGCGAAACGGCTGAGTTCGGTCTTCCAGGCGAGAAGCATGGTCATGACGATCGCTCCCGCGACGGGAGTGAAGATATGGCCGAGACCAACCAGAACGCCGAGCAGGTAGTTCAGGATCAAGGCGGCGGAGGTGGTGATCTCCAGGGAGCGGTCGGAGAGGATGCTGCGCGTGTTCATAGCCGCAACCAGCAGGAAGACGCCGATGAGCGCGGCGATGGCGACGGATTGCCCGATGAGAGAGGCGAGCATACCGAGCAGGGAAACGATGGCGAAGGTGCGAACGCCGACGTCTTTGTTGGACCATTCGCGCTCCATGCCGGCGAGCATGCCGATACCGATAGCGACACCCATTTTCAGGGCGATGGGAGCGGTTGGGAAATGTGCGGAGTCGGTTTGCATTCGCGCTTATGTCTTCTTTACTTGGTGCAACCCAATGAATCCTAATACAGATGAGCGCCCGCGTGGGCGGGAACCTTTTGATTGGCAGACCGTATAATCGTGAACAGTGCGCCTTCTTTTTGACATCTTTGGGCAGACATTGCAGACGTTGTGGGGACACAAGCTGCGGTCGTTTCTGACCATGTTTGGGATCGCCTGGGGTGTATTTTCGCTGCTGCTGCTGGTGGGGCTGGGGGAGGGATTCCGCTCGGGCAACAAGAAACAGTTCGATACGTTGGGCGAGAACGTAATGTTTATCTGGTCGGGACGAGCTCCGGCCGTACAGGGGAGTTTTACGGCGCTGCGGCAGTACTACCTGACGTACCGCGACTACGTGGACATCCTGCGCGAGTGCAAGAGCGTGGGAGCGGCGGCGCCGGTGATTTCACGGAACGACATCCGGGCGGTGAGCGATTTCTATCAGGCTGGCGGGCAAATCAACGGCGTGCTGGCGATGTTTAATCAGATCCGTTACCTGCCGATCCAGAACGGACGCTGGCTGGATGCCATGGACGATGCGCAGAAGCGGCGGGTGATTGTGCTGGGCGACGAGGCGCGGCGGACGTTGTTTTCCGGCCGGCCGGCGGTGGGCAGCACGATTCTGCTGAATGGAGTGCGTTTCGAGGTAGTGGGGACTCTGCAGCGCATCGGACACGGGGATAACAACAACCAGAATCTGAAATGCTTTGTGCCCTACAGCACGATGCACGAGTATTTCCCGCCGATGAATGTAGGTGAGGCGCAGGATGTGATCTCGCTGATCGAGTATCAGCCGAAGTCGCGGGCGCTGCACGAAACGGCGCAGCGGGAAGTGCATCAGGTGATCGCACGAAACCATGGGTTCGATGCGAACAATGCGGATTCGTTTGACGAGTGGGATACGGTGAATACGGTGGATCAGGTGGGAAGGATTTTTGACGCGATGAATGCGTTTTTGGGGAGCGTGGGCCTGGTGACGCTGGGGCTGGGAGCGATTGGGATCATCAACATTATGCTGGTGGCGGTGGCGGACCGGACACAGGAGATTGGATTGCGGAAGGCGCTGGGGGCGACGAATGCGAGCATTATGTTTCAATTTTTTGTGGAGGGAGCGTTTCTGACTTTGCTGAGCGGGCTTACGGGAATTGCCGCGGCGGCGGGGGTGATGGCGTTGTTGTCGGGAGTGTCGCTGGGGGATGGGTTTGATCCGCCGAAGCTGGTGGCGCGGACGGCGGCGCTGGCGGTGGTGTCGCTGGCGGTGGCAGGGGTGGCAGCGGGATTGTATCCGGCGCGGCGGGCGGCGATGTTGCAGCCGGTGGAGGCGTTGCGGAAGGAGTAGCTAGTATCGAGTACCTAGTACCGAGTACCTAGTACCTAGTACCCAGAGTAGGTCTCCTCTTATTACTGAGACGAAAGAAAAATCTTTGACACGGAGGGCACAGGGGAACACAGGGTAAGGCTAGGAGCTAGAGGCTAGAGGCTAGCAGCTAGAAGCTGAGAATTTATGCATCGGGACTTGTTGGGACAGGCGTTTGCGGCGATGCGGCATGACTTGCGCAAGACCTTGCTGACGATGGCGGGGATGGCGTGGGGGATTGCGACCGTGGTGTTGCTGCTGGCTTATGGGAACGGGTTTGGGCGGGCGATTGAGAATATTTTCGAGAGCTTTGGGGCGACGGCAGTGGGGATTTTTCCGGGACGGACGTCGCAGCAGGCGGGAGGGAACAAGGCGGGAGTGCAGGTGCGGTTTACGAACGATGACATTGAATTGCTGCGGAACAATGTACCGCTGTGCAAGCACGTGGTGAGGATGTCGCAGAAAGATTCGTCGGTGCAGAACGGAAACCGGACCTACACGATGCCGGTGATGGGGATGGACCCGGCGATTGAGGACATTTGGAATCTGGACATGGGTTCGGGGCGTTTTCTGGACGACGCCGACAGCGCACGGCACGGGCTGGTGGCGGTGATTGGATCGGAGGCGAAGGACAAACTGTTTTCCGGCGCTCCGGCGGTGGGCGAGGACATTCGGATCGATGGAGTCGAGTTTCAAGTGGTGGGGATTGTGAAGCCACGCATGCAGGAGGGCGACGACGACGATAACCGCACTATTTATATTCCCTATAACTCGATGAATGTGCTGAAGGACAATCATTATCTGGATGGGATCTGGATGGATTCGCAGGGGCTGGATCACGACAAACTGGACCAGACGGTGCGGGATACGCTGGCGGCGGCGCACAGCTTCAAGGCGGATGACAAGCGGGCAATTTCTTTGTTTGACGCGCAGAAGCAGTTGGTGCAGTTCGGGATCATTTCTTTGGCGTTGAAGGTGCTGCTGGCGTTTATTGGGACGCTGACGCTGGGCATTGGCGGAGTGGGACTGATGAATATGATGCTGGTGTCGGTGACGCAGCGGACGCGCGAGATTGGAGTGGAGAAGGCGCTGGGAGCGCGGCGGCGCGATGTAATGTTCCAGTTTCTGGCGGAGGCGATGGCGATTACGGCGGTGGGCGGCGCGCTGGGCATTGGGCTGTCGTATGTGGTGTCGGTATCGGTGGGGCGGCTGACGTTTTATAGCGCGATGGCGAAACATGCGGAGGCGGGGGACATCCGGCTGATTGTGTCGCCGATGATTTTACTGGTGGCGACGGGGATATTGGCGGTGGTGGGAGTGGTGAGCGGGATGGTTCCGGCGATGCGGGCGGCGAGGCTGGATCCGATTGAGGCGTTGCGATACGAGTAGCTAGTACCCAGTACCTAGTAGCTAGTACCGAGCATGACACAGGGCGATGACATTTTGAGTTTGGCGGCGCCGAAGGCTGATGCGCGGGTGGCGTACGGCAGCGATGAGAATCAGTTTGTGGATTTGCGGCTGCCGAAGGGAACGGGGCCGCATCCGCTGGCGATGATTGTTCATGGCGGGTACTGGCGGGCCAAGTACGATCTGGGGTATATGGGTCATCTGTGCGCGGCATTAACCGCGAAGGGAGTGGCGACGGTGAATGTGGAGTACCGGCGAGTGGGCAATGCGGGCGGAGGATGGCCGGGAACGTTTGCCGATATTCGCGCGGCGTATCAGTTTCTGCTGCAGAATGCGCGTAAGTATGAGTTCGATGCGAAGCGGGTCCTCGTCATGGGGCATTCGGCCGGAGGGCAGCTGGCGCTGTGCTTAGCGGCGCATGAAACGGGTGTGACGGCTGCGATCTCGCTGGCGGGGGTGGTGGATCTGCAGCGGGCATATGAATTGCATTTGAGTAACGATGCGGTGGTGGAGTTTCTGGGTGGGACGCCAGCGGAGGTGGGAGATCATTATCGGGAGGCGGACCCGATGCGGCTGGTGATTGCGGCGCGCCAGTGGCTGGTGCATGGCGCGGAGGATGACGTGGTGCCGGCGGCGTTCAGCAAGGATTATGTTCGCGCAAAGGTGAAGAGGAAAGAAGATGCGCGGTTGGTGGAGATTGCGGGAGCGGGACATTTTGAGGTGGTTGACCCGCGGGCTGCTGCGTGGAAGGATGTGGAGCGAGTGGTGATGGACGCCGCGAAAAAGGCCTGAACACAGCGGGGGTCACAGAGGAACCTCAGCGCGGCTTCTCGGCCTATTCTGGAGCTCTCAGGCGACGCTTGGTTTCTTTTTCTTGTTCTTGACACTGGCCGGCTTGGGGCGGCCGCTGGAATGTTCGGGGCTGCCGCCGGGCTCGGGGAAGTCGGTGTCGGCGTCTTTGAGGATGGAGTCCTGGTCGCGGTGACCGAGTTGTGCGGCTAGGCCGGCGTTTCCGTTATGAGTGTGTTCTTCCTCGGTGGCGCCTTTGGCGGCGTCGGGATCGTTGTCAGAAATTTTGGTCATGAGGGCCTCCGTTTATCTAGAGTGGCGTGGTTGGTTGGAAGGTCGGCAATACGCGCGAGATCCCTCGCTCCGCCTGGAGAACGGCTTCGCTCGGGATGACGCCGAAGGGATGTAGATCGTCATACTCAAAACTCCAAACATCGAAATTATTCGCCGGGGCGAGTCGTGGAAGAAACCCCGAGCTTGCGCAGGCGTTCCCGCGCCTGCAGAGCTTCCGGGGAGTGGGGATAGCGCTGGATGAGATGGCGCAACTCTTGCACGCCATCCTCCTGTTTGCCGAGTTCGATTAACGCAAAACCTTTTTTTAACTGGGCGGAAGCGACTTTGGTTCCGGTGGGAAAGTTCTGCAGGACCTGGTCGTAGCTCTGCGCGGCTTGCTGGTAGTTGGCCTGGCGGAATTGAATTTCGCCGAGGTAGAAGTAGCAGTTTCCGGCGAGATCGGTGTTGGGATAGAACTTGATGTAGTCGGAAAATTCCTGAGTCGCGAGATCGTTCTTGGCGCCGTTGTAATCGCGCAGGGCGTTGTTGTAGAGGACATCGGGCGGAGGCGCCTGAGCCTGAGCCTGCTGCTGCGCCTGCTGTTGGGCGGTTTGTGCGGCCTGGCTTTGCTGCGAGGCCTGCATGTCCTCGAGTTGCTTGCTGACTTTGGCGAGACGCGCCTTAAGTTCGTCGAGACTGTCGTTGAGGGACTGGATCTGGCCAGAGAGTTGGTCGACATGGCTCGAGGAGTCGCCTTGCTGCTTTTGTAACGTGGCCTGCAGATTGGTGAGGGCGGCGGCGACTTTGTTGACGGCGTCGGTATCCTGCTCGACCAGGTTTTTCATGACGCCCATGCGCTCGTCAAAGCTGCGCTGCATGGCGGTCATCTGCTCCTGGAGTTGCTGGACCTGGGTCTGGAGCTGGATCGTTTCTTTGTTGACGCCCCATGCGGGGGCGACGGCGAGACACAGCATCGAGAGCAAAGCGAAAACGGCAGAGCGAAATTGTGGGTTCATAAGCACAATTATCCTACGACCTATTGTAGATGGATTAGGCGTGCCATAGGTTGTGAAGATTTTGGCGACGGAACCTGAAAGGGCATGAGGAAGGTCCGGAATCGGCGTACGCATGGATTCGCGGGTGACCTCGTTGAAGACTGTGCAAAACCTACGTCGCCGATCTGGCTGCTATCAGCCTGGGGGGACGCCCACACTACAGCCGCCGGGACGGCGGCGCTACACGAACTGGGGCATCGCGCAAGCGATGCCCCAACTCCCAAACCAAGTACTACTTCTGATAGACGAAGTGGCCGCGGCGGTTCTGCTGCCAACAGGCTTCGTTGTCTTCCACGCAGAACGGCTTTTCCTTGCCGTAACTGATGGTCTTGATGCGAGCGGCGCCGATTCCAGCCGTGACCAAGGCATTCTTCACCGTGTTGGCCCGCTGGTCGCCCAGAGCCAGGTTGTACTCGGTGGAGCCGCGGTCGTCGCAGTGCCCTTCTATGGTGAAGTTGATGTTGGAGTGCTGGGTGAGGAACTGCGCGTCGCTCTGCACGGCAGCCTGCTGATCGGCGCGAACATCGGACTTGTCGTAGTCGAAATAAACGTCCTTGACGGTCTGGCCGAACAGGTCTTCATCCGTAGGCAAAGGAGTCGAAGTTTGGACGACCGGCGGAGGCGTGACCGTGAGACGCGTAGTGGCATCTTGAGTACCGCCGGCGCCTTTGGCCGTGAGGTGATAGGTGGTGGAGTCGGTGGGGCTGACCTGCTGCGACCCGTTGGCTTGAACCGCGCCGATGCCATCGATGGAGACGTCGGTGGCGTTCGTGGTCTGCCAGGTCAGAGTGGCCGATTGACCCTGCTGGATGGTATCTGGGCTGACGGAAATGGAAGCCGTGGGCGATGGTGCTGTTGGGGGTGGCGGCGGTGGCGGCGGTGGAGCTGCTTTCTTCGCGCAAGCACCTAGCATAAGAATAGCGGCCAGAGCGATAACGGTTGCGATTACCTTTAAGGTTTGATGTTTCATATTGTTCCTCTTCACGTTTGATCCTCCTGCGGACCGAAAATCGATTTGTGGTCCAGACGAAGTGTTTTTATTTCCAACTCCAATTCGGTTGCGAATTACGTCCAGTAAAAGTCAGCTGATGGAGTTTGGTGCCGTCGGCGAGCATCTCCCAGATTTCTTCCTTGCCGGAGCGGCCGGACTGAAAAACGATGTGGCGGCCATCGGGCGACCATGAAGGAAAATCGTTGCGTCCGCCGTCGTGGGTGAGCTGGACCCATTGTTTGCTGGCGATATCCATCAGGTAGATGTCGGAGGAGCCGGGCTCACCGGGGCCGTATTTGCGAATCCAGGCCAGGGTGAGGAACTGTCCGTTGGGTGACCAGTTGGGCGAGACGGCGTAACCCTGGTCGGTCATGCGCTGCAGGTTGGTGCCGTCGGCTTCCATGGTGTAGACCTGGGGCAATCCGGTGCTGCCGCTAACGAAGGCGATCTGAGCGCCGGTCTTGCGGTTCCACGCGGGAGAAACGTCGGGGCCTTTTCCTGTAGTCATGCGGTGCAGGTTGGAGCCGGAGGCATCGCAGACATAAATCTGGGAATTGCCGCCGCGCGAGGAGGAGATGGCGAGCTTTGCTCCATCCGGAGACCACGCGGGAGATAGATTGGTGGCGCCGAAGCGGGGGAAGCTGACCGGACGGTTGAGATCCATGGAATACATAAGGATGTCCCAGCCGCTCTTGGTTAAAGCGCTGAAGGCGAGGCGGGAACCGTCGGGGGAGATGCGCGGCGAAAGAGCGATCGATCCCTCATGGGTGAGTTGACGCTGATTGGAGCCGTCGTAATCCATCATCCAGACTTCTTTGTGGCCGCCGCGATCGCTAACGAAAAATATTTTACTTTCGGCGATGCCGGTAATTCCGCCGCCGAGGCGATAGATGATTTCGTCGGCGAATTTGTGGGCGATGAGGCGGGCGGCATCGTCGGTGGCGATGTCCGAATATTGCTTGCCGAGAACCTGAGGAGAGGCGGTGTTCTTGACGTCGTAGAGCCAGCCCTGGACGGTGACTTTACCGGCGGCGACGGCAAGATTGCCGAAGGCGAGCATGGCGGCGTTGGGCGGAGGAGCATTCCACAACCCGAAGGTGACTTCGGTGGGCTGGCCGGGCACCGCTAAGGGATAAAAGCTCTTGGAGACGAGTTCGACGACGCCGGAATTATCGAGATCGTTCCAGAAAGTGTCGTTGAAAGTCTTGAGGAGAGCGGCGTTCTGTGGGTCGGCGCTGGAGGGTTTGAAGTCCGGAACGGCGAGGCGGACTTTGTCGACGCCCAGACCCGAGCCGGTGCGGACCCAATCCTGGGCGAAGGAAACTGACGTGAGCGCGACGAGGAGCAGCAGAAGGGAAGACAAACTACCGAGATGGCGCGGGCACCACGGGGCGCTTAGAAAAGAGAGCGCCGGGCTGATTTTTCTGCGGCTGTCGAGCATTCGATTGGAACTGTTACCGCGGTACGGGGAAAAGCACACCTCGTACGACAATATCGTATGCCGATACGTTCTGTTTGGCAAGCTGTGATCGCTCCTGTGCAGAATTATGGAACCTTAAGAATAATCCGGTAGACGCGTTCGTGGTTTCTTTTTGGGGGTGCCTCAGTATTAATTTCCTCCCATGATGGAGGCCGTCATCCCGAAACGCGGCGTACTTCAGCCGCGTGAGGGATCTCCCGCAAATACCAGCCAGCTTGAGATCCTTCGCTGCGCCTGAAGAACGGCTCCGCTCAGGATGACGCCGAAATGGAGAGCTGAATATTCAAATTGAGCCACTATCTTCTTTTCTTGCAAATCGACATTTCCGCGTATTCCGTATGGATGCGTTTCCCGGTCCCTAAGTACACAAAATTATTTCCTGCTGTAGTCAAACCAGTACTCGACGGAGATCTTGCTGCCGCTGTAATCGGCGGGTAGAGTCCCAAAGGTGTCGATACGCTGCAGGGCGCGGACGGCCGATTGATCGAGTGACGGGATGCCGCTGGATTGCTCGACCTGCACGTTGAAGGGGTGGCCGTCACGGGCCACATCAAAGGTGATATAGACGCGTTCCGCGCCGGCGATGCTCGGGTCGACCTCGTACTTGAGCCAATTCTCAGAAACTTTACGCTGAATCACCTGGACGTACCAGCCGTAGCGAGTGCCGAAGTCGCCGCCACCACCGGTGACGCCGAAGCCGCCCTTGGCGCCGCCGGCAGCGAAGGTGCCATAGGGTCCGCTGACGGGGCCACCTTCGCCGAAGGCCGCCTGGTTAGTTTCTTCGGGTGGAGGCTCAGCCTTGGCTTTGGTTGAGGTGGGAGGTTGCTTCTTGATCTTGGCGTTCTTGCCCTGAATCTCGATGGCGTCTGGCTCTTTCTCTTCAACCTTAGGTTCCGACTTGGTGAGGCCTTTGGATTCGTTGGCCAGAACATTTTGCGTTGGCGCAGCTGGAGTGGGCAAGGGAACCGAACTTACCAGAGTGACGCCCATGGCGTCGCCGCCACCGCCGGTGCCCCAACCCTGGCCGGTCGATCCGGTGAATACGACGGAGTAGAGCACGATGAGCGCAGTGAGGGCGACGTGAAAACTCGCGGACCAGCCGAGAGCGCGCGGCCAGCTGTCGTGCTCGAAAAAGATTTCAGCGTTTTGCGCCATTTTCTTCCAGAGGCTGCGTGACGATGCTGACGTTGGTGATGCCCGATTGTTTTACGGCGTCCATGACGGTGGCGAAGGCGCCGAAGGGAACGTTTTCATCGGCGCGGATGAAGATGAATTGGTTGTGGGGATCGCGAATCTTCTGGCGGAGCTTGGCGGCGATCTGGTTGATGTTGACGGCGTCGTTGCCGAGGAAGACACGCTGATCCTTATTGATGGTGATGACGGTGCGCTCTTCGGCGATTTCCTTGACGGTGCGCGTCTTGGGCACATTCACTTCAATGCCGGATTGAAGGATGGGTGCGGTGACCATGAAGATGATGAGCAGGACGAGAACGACATCGACGAGAGGGGTGATGTTGATATCGGCGAGAGCGGTTTGAGTGCGGCCGTTGGAGGAAGTGAAGGCCATCAGCGCCTGGCCTCGGCTGGGAATGCGGCCACGGGTTGCGGCTGAATGCTTTCGACGGCGTTCAGAACTTCAAGAGTGAAATCGTCGCTGCGAGCGGCGAAAACGCGAATGGCATTGCCGATGAGGTTGTAGGCGATGACGGCGGGGATGGCGGCGGCGAGTCCGGCAGCGGTGGTGATGAGAGCTTCGGAGATGCCGGGGGCGACGGCGCGCAGCGTTGCGCCGCCGGCAGTGCCGAGGCCGTGGAAAGCGTCGATGATGCCCCAGACGGTGCCGAAGAGACCGATGAACGGAGTAACGGCGGCGGTGATAGCGAGCCAGGGGACGTTGCGTTCGAGGCGGCTGATTTCTTCCGAGGCGCCGATCTGCATGCCGCGCTGAACGGCGGTCAGGCTGCGCAGAGTGGCGCCGGGTCCCGTGAGTTGGCGCTTGTATTCCTGGAATCCGCCCTCGAAAACGCCGACCAGAGGGCTGGGGCGAAACTGCTCCGAAACGGCGGCGATGTCCTGCAGGCGCTGGGCCTTGCGAAAGGCGCGAAGAAAACGTCCGCTCTGAATGCGGGCGCGGCGAAGCAGGCTCCACTTGGTGAGGATGATGGCCCAGGAGATGACGCTGAAGGCCAGCAACGTGATAAGAACGAACTTGGCGACCGCACCCGTGCTGGAAACTAGATCGAGAATCTCGCCGCCGACGAAAAATGCAGAGTACGCGAACAATGGCATCGTGGAAGAGTACCTTAGCTGCGATTATAGATGATCGATGCGGGGAACTTGGCGGGACGTGCCCTGAAGGATAACGTGTGGCGCGTAGGGTTTCGATTTTCTCCCGAAGTTTGTGTATTGGCCTAGAACTGTGGCGAGTTAATTCAGGACAGCGCTGGCGGAGGGATCGGTGAGGGCAATCAGCTTGCCCACGGGATAATCGTCTTCTGAAAGAGGTATCGCGGACTCCGGGTTGACGATGGTCAGCACTTCGCCGCTATGAATGCCACGCAGCAGCAGTCGATCACTTTCGATGCCGACAACTCTGTATTTCTCGTCGAAGATGGACATAGCAACATTTCTTTCCCTAGCAACTTGGATGCGAAATCGGGTATCCGCGATTCTTGCAGACAAGCAATGTTTGGTCGAGTTCCCAAAATGGTAATAATCCACGAGTAGCTCGCCTAATGGGTCCTATACCGGGCGCCCGGCCAATTCCTTCTCCGCACCTCGAAAGAGCGCTCGTAGCGATCTGATTACGAAGCGGGCCATCAAAATGATGACGCAGACGAGGCTAAGAACAATCACCGCCGCAATGTAGGGATGGCGCGTGGCCAGCCATGTCAGGCTGATCGCGAGGGCATCCTCTGCCAGACTCAAAGTGATGTTGGAAAAAGGCTCGGGAGATGGCGTGATGGCGGCGCGCACGGCGGTTTTTCCTCCGTGAGCCGCGAGAGCTACGGCTGCCCCGAGCAGGGCTGCGAATAATTGCTGCGCCGGGGTGAGTTGGCGAGTGGCTCCGTAGGCGAGCAGGGCGGCCGCGGGCACGCGGACAAAAGTGTGCAGAGCGCTCCAGACCAAGTCGAATGCGGGGACCTTATCGGCGAAGAATTCGACGGCAAAAAGGACGGCGCTGACCGTGATTACAGGCCAGGTCTCGAGTAGTTGCAGGGCTGGCGGCAGCGGCACGTGCCCGAAGCGGGCTAATAGTCCGAGGGCGGCGACGGTGGCGTAGACATTCAAGCCCGCGGCGAAGGCGATGGCGGCCAGGATGGCAAACAGCTCAGGGAGCGGGATTTGGACCCAGTTGAGCATGGACGGGATCGGGAGATTGGTTCTGAGTTAAGTCCCTCGGGGGCCCAAGCCCCGATCATGATAACGGAGCGATCACAGCGCTGGAAGGGCTGCGCCACCCAAACCAACCCACCCAAAACCGGCGCCCACCGTGCCGCCGGGACAATGAGAGGGAAAAGGAAAGGGTCGCTGGAAGCGACCCTTGGAAATCTTTGTTAGCCAGGCGTTTACAGTGTGGACTCGATCTCAAATCCCCAAGCCTCGAGTAAAGGCTCCGGAATGTATTTCGAGTTCTTGTTGCGTCGCGCCCACTCCCGCAAGCGAGTTGAGCGCAAATATTGGTCCGGGGTGAGCTTATATTCGCGCACCACCTGTTCGAACTCCGTGATAGTGGGGACGACTGGCCCGATCGGCTCAGGCTTACCCCAGTTTGGATTGCCGCGTCGCTTTGCCATGCACAATGCCTTTCAGTAAATGAGGGATGAAACTGCGTACTAAACAAAACCGCCTAACTATATGATTCTCCGTGGGCTCTAGGGATTCACCGAAACAATACCCCGCAACGGACAGCTGGACTCGACCGGGCATCCTAAATGATCCAAAGGCTAATTGGAGACTCAGCATGTTAGGGCAATGGCGCAGGGAAGTCAATAATAATCTGGGTTCGACCGCCGCAATGAGTAGTTTCTAACCTAATTGCATTAATAGCTCTTACACCAGTGCGCGACCGCCTAGCGTTGCTGAAGTGCCAACCCTGACGTTTGGAGATGTATGGGGTTACAGGCGTAACCCACGGCGTGAGTACGCTGTTGATCGGGGGTTGAGGCAGGTTTAGATTGAAGGCACCACCTCATTCTGTTCCCGTTCGGCAGGAAATCAGCGCTGCGACCCAGGCGGAGTGAGATAGCAACCGTGGAAAAGACCTCGCTATGCAACTGAAGTCAATGCTGCTGTGTTCGGATGAGAAAATTGTGCGCGTGTTGCGCCGCACTCTGGGCGATTTGGATATTGGTGTGGAACACTGCGCCGGCGCGGAAGACGCTCTCCGTCATCTGACACGAGGACGATTTGAGGCAATCATCGTGGATTGCGCCGGCCCGGGCGCAGCCGATGTGCTGCGCGCCGCCCGGACAGCGCCGTGCAACAAGCGGGCGGTAGCGGTAGCAATTCTGGATCCCGAAATCGGCCTGCGTTCAGCATTCGAGCTCGGTGCCCACTTCATTCTGTATAAGCCAGTCTCGGTAGAGAAAGCCAAGTCAAGTTTTCGTGCGGCGCGGGCCTTGATGAAGAGGGAACGGCGGCGCAACTCCAGGGTCGAAGTTCGCTTTCCCGTCGAAATGTCGAGCGTCGACTCTGATAATCGTTTCAAGGTGCATACAACCGATGTGGGCGAAGGTGGTTTGGCGGTGAGCCTGCCGCAGCGCAGCAAGCTGCGAGGCAGATGGAAACTGATGTTCACGCTGCCGGGTTCCGAGAATCGGCTGGAGGTCGCCGCGGAGTTCGCATGGGAAGGAACCGGGATGCAGGCGGGATTGCGTTTCCAGGAACCATCTCCGGAAGTTGTGCGTCAGTTGCGGGAATGGCTGGGCCGCAATTCTCCGGAAGCCGAAAAGGACGATCCTCCGGTACGCTGCCAGCTCACGGATTTGAGTTTGGGAGGCTGCTATCTTGAAATCAGTTCTCCCTTTCCGGTTTCGACTCGCGTGACGCTCTCGATGACCGCCGCGGGCGCGGAACTGCGGAGCGAAGGGGTGGTTCGGATCATGCATCCGGAAAAAGGCATGGGCGTGGAGTTCACCCAAACTACGCCGGAACATCGGGGCTTGCTCGAAAAATTTCTGGGCAGATTGACGGAGAATCCGAATGTGCTGCCGGAGTTGCTAGTGGAGCCCGAGGGCTTGGAAAACGAGTCCGGGCCGCCTTTGCGGACGGCAGCGGGATCCGGCGAAAGCGCGGATCCGTTGCTGGACCTATTCCGCAACCAAGGCGGACTGGAAGCCGATTCGTTTTTAACGGAACTCCGCAAGCAGCGCGGGGCAACGGTTGCGGCCGCGGGCGCTTCCGCCTGATTGCACGAGGGTTTAAGACGATTCTCCGCGCTCCACGTCCTCGTCACTCCCACATTGAAGTTTTCTCGTGGCTCCGTCCGCTGACGTTCTTCAGTTGGTCGTCGCGCGCTCGCCCTCTGTTCGAAGGCAGGCTCTCACTGTAGATTCTTGGCGCGACGGCAAGAATTTGCTTCGATCGCGTGCATCCTCGGCCACGTGGCAAAGACTGTAAGCTAGAATGAACGCGAGCCGGGATGGCGAAATTGGCAGACGCAGCGGACTTAAAATCCGCAGGGGCGAAAGCTCTGTGGGGGTTCGATTCCCCCTCCCGGCACCAACCAACACGGTACGCCCGGGACCATCGGCATTTGGCGAATCCCTTTCGGTCGCCGGCGATCTAAGCGGCATCCGCAATCGACTCAGGGCGCTCCTTCTAGTTCGGGTGGAAGATCACCGCAATAGTGAGCAGGGTTCCTTCCCTCAGTCTTGTCTTCAGTAGATTCCGTCAAGTGCGATGGAAGATGTTATTTTTCTCCCCGTCCTCCGGCCCATCTTCGTGTGGTGCTCTATGGTTCCAGCCTTCGAGCGCATGGCACCGCGACGGGTGCTGATTTAGAACGAAAGCCCGATTCAGGTTCCCGCACCGGGAAACCGCAAGAGCGTACCGGCCCAACGAACTCGTAACTTGACCGGGCAGACGACGGACCGGCGCGCGTGCCGAGAGCGCTACGGTGATGGCAGGGTAAGTGCAATAGACGAAGAGGCAGTCGCTCTGATTTGAAAATTCTAACCGAACTTCGCTAAGCGGGGCTGGCGAAGCCGCACTCGAAATGGAAGCGGAAATCATGCAGACGAGTTTGGCAGAAGAAGAAAAAGTTATGTACGGGTTGTCGGCTGCGCCCGTCTCTTTTGCGAACTGGTATGCGGTTTACACCAATTCCCATCACGAGAAACGCGTGGCTTTGCACTTGGCCGAGCGGGAGATCGAATCGTTCTTGCCGCTGTACTCTACTCGCCATCGTTGGAGAAATCGTTGCGAGAGGACCGTCGAACTGCCGCTGTTTCCGAACTACGTATTTGTTCGCATCGCTTCGCGGGAGCGGGTGCGAGTACTCGCCGTGCCGGGTGTGCTGTCGCTGGTCGGGGTGGGACGCACTCCGGCTGCGTTGCCGGATTTTGAAATCGAGGCGCTGCGCTGCGGCGTGGGCCGGCGAAAAATCGAGCCTCACCCCTATCTGGTGGTCGGGGAGCGGGTTCGCATCGAGGCCGGACCCATGACGGGGATGGAAGGCGTACTGGTGCGCAAGAAGAACAACTTTCGGGTGGTGCTGTCGCTGGATGCCATTATGCAGAGCGTGGCGGTCGAGGTGGATGCCGACGATTTGGAGCCGGCGCGAACGGTGCCGGGCCGCGTGATCCCGCTGGATGTCGCGGGGCTGCCTCGCGCACCGGAAAAACAGTGGATGCCCCGCTAGAGCATGCGTTGGCGGGCGAAATTCAGCGAGCGTCTTTGGTTCTACTCTTGCCGCACGGTGACGGCGGCTGTGCTCGTGGTTTGGGCGGGGAGCATGAGCTGGGCGTCGCCGGGCGAGATTCACAGACCGTGCAGCAGACGGGGAGCCGGCAATCATTCCGCCGTGCTGCCGGAAACCGATGCGGCTGGAAGAAATCGGGCCGGAAAAATCCGGCAAAAGGGTGCAGCCGGTTTCTGTCCGGCGCCGATGGCGCGGAGTTTTGCCGAGGATCAGAAAACCATCTGGACCAGTCCGTTCCGTCTTCATGCCCAGGACACCAACTGGCTGCTGCCGGTGGGAGTGGGCCTGTTCGGCCTGATGGCGGCGGACAACCACATCATGCAGCACTTCGTAAGCACTCCCGTCGCCCACAGCGACAGCTTCAGCAACTATGGCCTCGCGACCATGGTCGGCGGAGCTGCGAGTTTGTATCCGCGCGGGATAACGAACCACGATGAGCACGAGCGCGAGACCGGCTTTCTCGCGGGGGAAGCGGCCGTGAACAGTTTGATTGTGGCGGAGAGCATGAAGCTGGCTTTTGGAAGGGCGCGTCCTGACTCCGCGAACGCCGGCCGCTTTGGAGCGGGAGGCGCCTCGTTTCCCTCCGAACATGCCTTCGCTGCATGGTCGATCGCCAGCGTGGTCGCGCACGAGTATCCCGGACCGTTGACCAAACTGCTGGCCTACGGCGCGGCCTCGGGAATCAGCGGGGCGCGGGTCGCGGCCCGGGAACATTTTCCTTCGGACGTGATCGTGGGCGGCGCTCTCGGCTATCTGATTGGACGCTACGTATATGGCGCGCATCACGACCGGGAACTGCCGGGTGCGAGCGGGAACGAGTTCGGAGACGATAGTGGCGGAGACAATAAAAGTCCCGAGAAGAAGCAACTCACTGAGAAAGAACCGCCGCCGGCGCGGAAGCCGTCGCGCTTCGCGTCGCCTTATGTTCCGCTGGACTCATGGGTCTACGCCGCGTTTGACCGCCTGGCCGGGCTGGGCTACGCGTCCAGCGCCTACGCCAACCTGCGTCCCTGGACCCGCATGGAGTGCGCCCGGATCGTCGCGGCTGCGGGCGAGGAGTTGGACGAGGACAATTCGGGCCCCGACGGCAAGCATCAATTACAGGCCCACCAGATTTACGCCGCGCTGGCCGTGGAGTTCTCGACCGAACTCAATCGCTTCCGCGGCTCGGGCACGTCCGAGATGCGGCTGGATAGCATTTATACGCGTTATACGGGCATCGCGGGCACGCCGCTCGACGACAGTTATCACTTTGGCCAGACCCTCGTCGACGACTATGGGCGTCCCTACGGGCAGGGCGCGAACCTGATCAGCGGAGCTTCGGCGTGGGGTGCGGCCGGGGCGGTGGCGTTCTATGTCCGGGGCGAGTATCAGCACGCGGCGGCGCTTCCCGCCTACAGCCAGTCGGTGCAGGACCTGATCGGCACCGTCGACGATACCCCGCCGCAGCTTCCGATTCATACGGCGGTGATCGATCAGGCGCGTCCACTCGGCGCCTACGTGGCCTGGAACGTCAAGAGCATTCAGGCCTCGCTCGGCTACCAGAGCCTGTGGTGGGGTCCGGGGGAGAGCGGGCCGCCCATGTACAGCGACAACGCCATTCCCATGGACATGCTGCGGGTGACCAATCCCTCTCCCTGGAGGCTGCCGGGTTTTCTCAGCCGCCTGGGCCCGGTGCGCTGGGAATTCTTCGCCGGACTGATGGCCGGGCACCACTACCCGCCGAATCCGGCCATTGACGGGCAGAAGATCAGCCTCAAGCCCACGCCTAATCTGGAATTCGGTTTCTCCCGCACCATCATCTTCAAGCCGGTTACGGCCCGCATGTTCTGGAGAGGCTTTACCAGCTTCGGGGACAACAGTACGACGATCCCCGGCAGTCCGGCGGACGTGGGCGACCGGCGGGGCGGATTTGACTTCAGCTATCGCATTCCCGGTCTGCGGAAGTGGATGGTCCTCTATGACGATGGGCTGACCGACGACGACCCGTCGCCGCTGTCGGCGCCGCAGCGCTCGCTGATGAATCCCGGCATTTACCTGCCCCAGATTCCGCGGATCCCGAAACTTGATTTCCGCGGCGAAGCGGTCTGGTCGGATCCACCGTCGGTGGCGAATCGCGGGGGGCAATTCTTCTACTACAACGGCGCCTACCACGATGCCTACACCAACGGGGGGCAATTGCTGGGATCCTGGGTGGGCCGGGAGGGCCACGGACTGCAGGCGTGGACCACGTATTGGCTTTCTCCGCGCAGTTCGCTGCAGCTCGGATATCGCAAAGCCCATGTCGACAGCAATTTCATTCCTGGAGGCGGCAATATTCAGGATTTCACGGCGCGGGCGACGCTGCAACTGCGCCACGCAGTGGAAATGTCCACATTTCTCCAGTACGAACGCTGGAGCTTTCCTGTCCTTTTGCCTCTCGCCGGACCGGACACCGTGGCCTCGGTTGAGCTCACCTACCATCCGAAGTGGCGCAAGGTGCGAGACCTGCGATGAGGCCGGAACTAGCGACGCGAGCGCGAGGAAGATCGGCCAAGGAAAAACCGGCTCCGGAAAGATGTCCCGCCCCGCGCAAACTGTGCCCAATGGCGGCGGTTCTGCTCGCTGTGTTGGCATGGCCCGGGTTCGGAGCCGCGCAGTCGACCGTGAACACGCCCGCCGCAGACGATGCACAGTGTATGGGGGACGACTGTACGACTTCGCCCCGCAATCCCGGAGTCGACTATCCCGATACGGGCGGGGCGGGGAATCAGGCGGCCCCGCCTCAGCGTACCGGCCGGGCGCTGCCGGACAAGAATGATCGTAACAACAATGAAGCGGAGGAAGACCAGACGGGGGAACCCGGCCGCGGTGGCAGGCGGGTTCCTCCCTGGAATCGGGAAACGATGGCGGAGCCTGCGCCCAGCGAATTTGAGGAGTTTGTCGCCAGCTCCGTGGGCCGCCGGCTGCCGATCTATGGGCACAGCCTGTTTGACCGCGTGCCCAGCACGTTCGCTCCCCTGGAACGGGTTCCGGTGACCGACGACTACGAGATCGGACCGGGAGACGAGATTCTGATCCGAGCCTGGGGACAGATCGATTTAAACGGCAAACTGGTGGTGGACCGGGGAGGCCAGGTCTTTCTGCCCAAGGTAGGCGCGCTTTCCGTGGCCGGGTTGAAATACCAGCAACTGCCCGGCTATTTCCGCACCGCGATCGGGAGAGTATTCCGCAACTTCGATTTAACGGTCAGCATGGGACAGTTGCGATCCATTCAGGTGTTCGTGGTGGGCCAGGCGCGGCGTCCGGGTAGCTACACCGTCAGCTCGCTGTGCACGCTGGTGAATGCGCTGTTCGCCTCGGGCGGGCCCTCGGCCTCGGGTTCCATGCGGCACATCCAGCTGAAGCGGGAAAACCGCGTGGTCACGGAATTCGATTTCTACGACCTGCTGCTGCAGGGGGACAAATCGAAAGACGCGAGATTGCTGCCCGGGGATGTGATCTACATCCCGCCCATCGGGCCCTCCATTGCCCTGGCGGGCAGCGTGAATGTGCCGGCGATTTACGAACTGCGGGACGGCATGACTCTGGCGGCCGCGATCGCGATGGCGGGCGGTCTGGCGACGACGGCGGACGGGCAAAAGGCGGTGGTCGAACGCATCGAGAACCACAACACCCGCCGGGTCGAGGAATTTCCCTTGGACGGACCGGGCCTGGAGCGGGCGCTGCAGGATGGGGATCTGGTCCGCATTTTTTCGCTCTCTCCCCGCTTCCAAAATGCCGTGACCCTGCGGGGAAACGTGGCCCATCCGGGGCGCGTGGAATGGCGCCCGGGCATGCGCCTGAAGGATGTGATCCCAAACCAGGAGGCTCTGGTCACGCGCGACTACTGGCGCGCCACCAACTGGGTGGCGGGCGCCGGGGAGCGCGGGGACCAGAAGATGGCGCGCGACTACTGGCGGGCCACCCGTCCGCCGGCGAATCCGGACAAGAAAACCGGTCCGGCGGTTGCGCCCGAGGACGGGCGCGACCTCAATCCGGCGGCCAACCCGAGTGAGAGAGACAACGCCCGGATGAACGAGCCCGACAACCCTCCGGCTGACCGCGAGCCGGCAACGGCCAAGGCGGCGACCGAGACCACGACCGCGAAGCTGAGAAACCAGATCGCGCGCAATGCGCCCGAGATCAACTGGGAGTACGCGGTCATTCAGCGCCTGAATCCGCAGGACCTGACGACCCGGCTGATCCCATTCAACCTGGGGAAACTGGTGCTGCAGGGAGACGAGCAGAGCAACCTGGCGCTCGAGCCGGGCGACGTCATCACCATTTTTTCGCAGAACGACCTGGCGGTTCCGCTCGAAAAACAGAGCAAGTTCGTGCGCCTCGAAGGGGAGTTTCAAACCGCCGGGGTATATCAGGCGGAAGCCGGCGAGACCCTCCGGCATCTGGTCGCGCGGGTCGGCGGTTTCACCACCCACGCCTATCTTTACGGCGCCGAGTTTACCCGCGAATCGGTGCGCCTCGAGCAGCAGAAGGGGCTCGATCAGCTGGTCGAAAAACTGGAGGAAGACATTTCCCGCAACGCCATGGCGCCCGCCGGAGCCAGTCCGGATGAAGCGGCCGACCAGCGCGCTAAACTGGAAGCCCAGCGCCAGCTGGTGGCCAAGCTCCGGGAAGTGAAGGCGACCGGGCGCGTGGTGCTCGACCTGACTGCGACCTCTGCGGGAGTGGACGGGCTGCCGGAAATCGCCGTCGAGGATGGCGACCGCTTCGTCGTCCCCTACCGCCCGTCGACGGTCGAGATGCTGGGAGCGGTTTACAACAAAACCTCGTTTCTCTACCGCCGCGACGAGCGGCTGGACGATTATCTGCGGCGGGCGGGCGGACCCACGCGCGACGCCGACCGCAGCCGCATGTTCGTCATCCGCGCCGACGGCTCGGTGCTCGGCAAGCAGTCGGTCAAGGGTCTGTGGAACGGAGGTTTCGGCGCGCTGCGGCTCATGCCGGGCGACGCCATTGTGGTGCCGGAGCGCCTGAATCAGGGGGTCCTCCTCAAAGGGCTTCGAGACTGGAGCCAGGTGTTCTCGCAATTTGCCCTGGGCGCCGCCGCCGTGAGGGTCATTCAGTGAGGAGGATGCCATGAACCGCGGGATCGCAGAAGCCGAAACCGCCGAAGCCATAGCCAGCGGGGTGATCGCGGTGGACGTCGATGAGGACGCGGTTCCGCCGGCGCGGGCCGGTTTGCGGCCGCCGCCGCAGGCCGCCGGCGGGCAGCCCCGGCTGCTCGATTTGCTGATCGTCCTCTCCCGGCGCCGGCGGCTCATCCTGCGGACCACTTTTGCAGCAGCGGCGGCGGGCACCATGGTGGCGCTGCTGTTGCCCAATCGCTACACCGCCACCGCCACCATTCTGCCCCCGCAGCCAAGCCAGTCCCTGGCTGCTTCCATGATCGGGCAGCTGGGCGCTTTGGGACCGGTGGCGGCGATGGCCCAGAAAGATCTGGGGCTGAAGAATCCGAACGACCTTTATGTGGGGATGCTGCGCAGCCGCACCACGAAGGACGCGCTGATCCTGCGCTTCGATCTGCTGCGGCTCTATCACGACCGGAAAATGTCGGATGCGCGCCGCGACCTCGAAAAAGCCAGCGACATCGTGGTCGGCAAAGAGGGCTTCATCCGCATTTCGGTGGAGGACAAGTCGCGCGTCCGCGCGCCGCAAATCGCCAACGCCTACGTCGACGAGTTGCGCCAGCTGACCCAGACGCTGGCCGTAACCGAAGCCGGACAGCGCCGCTTGTTTTTCGAAGGCCAGTTGGAGCAGGCCAAAGACAATCTGGCCGACGCCGAGCAGGCCCTGAAGGAGACCGAGCAGAAAACCGGCCTGATCCAGCTGGATGGCCAGGCCAAAGCCATCGTCGACGCGGTGGTCAAACTGCGGGCGCTGATCGCCGCCAAGGAAGTGGAACTGCATGCCATGCGGCTGTTCTCGACCGAGGAAAATCCTGACGTCAGGCTGGGCGAAGAGCAGCTCTCCGGGCTGCGGGAGCAGCTGGCCCGGCTCGAAAAGCGGAGCGCAAGCGCGATTCCGGGCGACGTCGAGGTCCCGACCGGCAGCGTGCCGGAAGCCGGCCTGCAGTATGTCCGCAAATTGCGCGAGGTGAAGTACGCCGAAACCCTCTTCGAGATGCTGGCCAAACAATACGAAGCCGCCCGGCTGGATGAGGCCAGAACGGCCGCGGTCATCCAGGTGCTCGATCCCGCCATCGAGCCCGACCGCAAGTCTTCGCCCAAGCGCGGCCTGATTATCTTTGCCGCCATGAGTCTGGGATTCCTGGGGGCTGTGGGGTACACCATAGCGGCCGCAGCCTGGGCTGAAATGCGTCTGAACCCGGAGACGCAACACCGTCTCGCGGCGCTGGGCCGGCTGCTGAAGCCATCGCCGCGGTGAGCCGATACTGATTATCAAGGTTCTCAATCTTGTCGAAGGAGGCTTATGTCAGGCAAGCGAGCGCTGGTCTGCGGCGCGGGCGGTTTCATCGGCAGTCATCTGGTGAAGCGCTTGCGGCGGGATGGTTATTGGGTGCGCGGGGTGGATCTGAAATATCCGGAGTTCAGCCCGTCCGCCGCCGACGATTTTGTGCTTGCCGATCTGTGCCGGCGCGAAAGCTGGGAGAGAATTCTCGACCGCGGCTTCGACGAGGCCTACCAACTGGCGGCCGACATGGGCGGGGCGGGTTATATCTTTACCGGGAACAACGACTCGCACGTGATGCACGATTCGGCGATGATCAACCTGCACATGGCCGACTTCGGCGTGAGGAAAAACGTCGGGAAGGTCTTTTACTCCTCCTCCGCCTGCATGTATCCCGCCTACAACCAGGAGGACCCGCGGAATCCGAAGTGCGGAGAGTCCACCGCCTACCCGGCCGCCCCGGACAGCGAATACGGATGGGAGAAATTGTTCAGCGAGCGCCTCTACGCTGCCTTCTCCCGAAACCAGGGATTGGACGTGCGGGTGGCCCGCTTCCACAACATCTTCGGACCGGAGGGCACCTGGCGGGGAGGTCGGGAGAAGGCGCCAGCCGCACTCTGCCGCAAAATCGCCGAGCAGAGCGACGGCGGCGAGATCGAGATCTGGGGCGATGGCCAGCAGACGCGGTCCTTCCTCTATATCGACGAATGCGTCGAGGCGGTGCGCCGGCTGATGGAGTCGTCCTTCGCGGGCCCGGTCAACGTCGGCTCCGAGGAGATGGTGACCATCAACCAGATGGCCGCCATGATCATGGAGACCGCGGGCAAGAAGCTGGCCATCAAACACGTCCCGGGCCCGACGGGGGTGCGCGGGCGCAATTCCGACAATGGGCTGATCCGCGCCCAACTCGGCTGGGAGCCGGTGATGCGGCTGCAGCAAGGATTGACCACAACCTACGCCTGGATTGAGGCCCAGGCCCAGTCCGCCGCCGGCCCGGTGCGAGCCAACTCCGGCAAGTTTCTGGAGGCCGTTCCCTAGGGCCGTTCCCGTAAGCCCGTTCCCTAAACATGAAAGCCTGCGCCCAATCCTCGTGAGCACCGCAATCTTGCGCCGAAAACTCGTCAGCCGCATGCCCTGGTCGGCCTTTGAGACGGCGACGGCGGAGGGGCGTGCCCGGGAGAGGCAGCGCCGCGCCGCGCTCACCGGCGTGGCCGCAGTGTCGGCCAAAATCGTGGTGGTTTCCACTGGCCTGGTGATGATTCCCGCGGCGCTGCGCTACCTGGGGGCGGAGCGCTTCGGACTGTGGATGACCATCAATTCGATCCTGGGGATTCTGAGTTTCGCCGATTGTGGCGTGGGCAACGGTCTGATGAATTCCATTGCCGACCTGCATGGCCGCCAGGATGAGGACGCACTGCAGCGGGCAATCTCCAGTGGACTGGCGATGCTCGCGGCGGTGGGACTGGCGATTGCCGCCCTGTTTGTGGTCCTTTATCCGCACGTTTCCTGGGGGCGCGTGTTCAATGTCCGGACCGCGGTAGCGGCGCGCGAGGCGGGGCCGGCATTGCTGGTCTTCGTGCTGTGTTTTGCTTTGAATGTGCCCCTGGGCGCGATGCAGCGGATCCAACTGGGATTGCAGGAGGGCTATTACGCGAATCTGTGGCAGCTGGCCGGCAGCTTGTGCGGTCTGGGGGGCGTGCTGGTTGGCATTCATCTACGGCTGGCGCTGCCCTGGCTGGTCCTGATGGTTTCCGCCGCGCCCTTGGTTTCGGCTGCGGCCAACGGTGCGGTGTTTTTTGGCGTGCTCCACCCCGGCCTGCGGCCCCGGATACGGCAAGTCTCGCTGGCGGCGGCGCGCCAACTGGCCCGGATCGGAGGATTTTTTTTCTTTCTGCAGATCGTGGTGGCCGCGGCGTTTTACTCCGATTCGCTCATCGTCGCGCGCGTTCTCGGCGCCGCCGCCGTGGCCGATTACGCCGTGGTGCAGCGTATGTTCCTGATCATTCCGCTGTTCCTGGCCATGTTTACGACTCCGCTTTGGCCGGCCTACCGGGAGGCTCTGGCGCGAGGAGACTTTTCCTGGGTGAAGAGAACGCTGCGCAATTCGCTGCTGGGGACAACCGCGATTGCCGCAGCCCTGTCCCTGGTGATGCTCCGCTCGGCCGGTTTCATTCTTAAAGTGTGGGTGCATGGCCTGCTGCATCCCGCACCCGCGCTGCTGGCCGGGTTTGCGGTGTGGGCCGTCCTCGAAGCCGGGGGCAGCGCGCTGGCTATGTTTTTGAACGGAGCCGCCATCATCAAGTTTCAAGTGATCGTGGCCAGCGCCTTCGGCGTGGTCTGCGTGCTGGCCAAGCTTTACGGCTGCCGGAGATATGGCGTGGCGGCGATTCCCTGGGCGGCGGCCATGACGTACTGCCTCTGCCACGTGATTCCATGCGTTCTGTTCGTGCCCGCAATCGTTCATTCGGTGTGTAGAAATCACGCGGGCGACGGCGCCGCGCAAGGATAAGGATTAAGGATAAGGATAAGGAAGGGCAAGAAAATGAAGAGCGAGAAGTGGATTGTGGTAACCACCATTCAGGCTCCGACCGAGTCGATTGCGGCGCTTTCCCGGCTGGCCGGCCAGGGCTGGTCCGTGGTGGTGGTGGGCGACACCAAGACACCCGCCGACTGGGAAGCGGAGAACATTACCTATCTCTCGATACGAGAGCAGCACCGGATCTTCGGCCCTATTTCTCAACTGATCCCGGTCCGGCACTACTCCCGCAAGAATCTCGGCTATCTGTTTGCGATCCAGAACGGCGCCACGCTCATTCTGGAAACCGACGACGACAATGTGGCGGGCGCGGATTTTGGCGTTGGTTTGTCTGCCGTGGTGACGGGCGAGACCGTGTCCCACCAGGGGTGGGTGAACGTTTACAAATATTTCAGCGACGCGCTGATCTGGCCGCGGGGGCTGCCGCTGACCGAAATTGCATCGGTGCCGCCGCTGGGCGCGGTCGAGTCGGACGAGTGCCCCATTCAATCCTACCTGGCGGACGACGATCCCGACGTCGACGCCATTTATCGCCTGCTCTACAAGGCCCGAACCAGCTTTGCGGAACGGCCGCCGGTGATCCTTAATCGCGGCGCCTGGAGTCCCTTCAATTCGCAGAACACAGCCTTTTTCGAGCCGGCATTTGCGCTCCTGTACCTGCCTTGTTTTGTCAGCATCCGCATGACCGACATCTGGCGCTCCTTCGTGGCCCAAGCCGCTTTGTGGAAACACGGCTACCGCTTGTCGTTCCATCGCGCTACCATGCGGCAGTTTCGCAACGATCACGACCTGATGCGGGATTTTGCCGACGAAATCCCGGGATATCTGGAGAACGACCGCATTGCCGCCGCGCTGCGGCGGGCATCGGGGGAGAGCGCCGCAGGCGACCTGCCGGCCACGGCCCGCCGCTTCTGGCAATCGCTGATCGACCTCGAGGTCGTCCCTAAAAAAGAGTTGGAGGTGGTGGACTTGTGGCTGGACTGTTTAAGGTCCGTGGCGGCATGAAAATATCCCTGCTCACCGAAAACCTCTCCGTGCGGGGAGGCACGCACAAACAGGTCCTCCGCCTGGCCGAGTACCTGCGGTCCTGCGGCGACCAGGTGGAGATCGTGACCGGCGAATACCAGCCCGACCAGTGCTACGAGGAATTTCGGGATTTCGTCATCAAAACGGACTCGCGTCCGCGTCACGGACGCCTCGGCAGAGTCGCCGCGGCCGTCCGGCTGGCCCGCCTGATTGCCCCGGATTGCGATGTACTGAACCTGCACGATCAGGGCTGCGACCTGACCGCACTGCGAGCCTCCCTGCGGCGGCCGTCGCTGCCCATCGTGTGGCAGATCAATGACCTGCATCCCGCCTATCGGGTTGGCCCCTGCGCCGGGCTGAAGGCGCACTGGCTGCAACCCGTGCATCGATCGCTCGGCCGCTGGGTCGCCCGCAGGTGCACGGTGTTGACCGTCAATGTCACAAAAAATGCCCGGCGGGTGCAGGAGAATATGGGGAGGGAAGCTCGAGTGCTTTACCCGGGAGTCGACCAGGATGCGTCGATGCCGGCGGTGCGGGCGCTGACCGTGCCGCTTCAGGTCCTGTCGATCGGAGTGCTCTACCACTACCGGAACTACGAGACCGTCATTGAGTCGTTGGCCGTGCTCGCGAAAAAAGGAATCCGTGCGGAGCTCACCATCGTGGGAACCACGAAGTTCACCCCCCAGTACGCGCGCCAGCTGCAGGCGTTGGCGGAGGAGCGGGGAATCGCAGCGCGCTTTCTCGGCGAAGTGCCGGGAGACGTTCTGCGCCAGACCATGGCTCGGAGCCACGTGTTTGTCTTTGTAAACCTCGACCAGAGCTGGGGCTTGGCGGCGTTCGAGGCGCTGAACATGTCGCTGCCGGTGGTTTTGTCGGAGAGCGTGGGCGCGGTCGAATTGTTGCGCGGCAATCCCAGCGTCCGGGTGGTCGACCCCAGGTCCGCCGCAGCGGTGGCCGCGGCCATCGCCGAGATCGCCTCCAGCCAGCCGCATTATGAGAGCTTGGCCGGCATGGCCTTCGAGAGCGTGCGGGACTATACCTGGGACAAGTTGTATTCGAGCGCGATGCGCCGGCTTTTCCTCGAAGTCAGCCGGCCCCAAAGATCTCTATCCGCCGCAGCCGGACGCTGACGCGTCATCCTCACATTCTTAATCGTCCGGTCAAACCTGACCGGGAGGAACGGAGAAGAGCCAGCAAATCGCAGGGGACGGCGTCAACCATGCTCCTAGTTGGAACCCTCACGGCCATCGCCGACCATTTGCTGGTCTACCTGGCATCCCTTCTCCTGGCCGGAGGGATGGGGATTGGAGTCAATTACATTTTCCTAAGACGCTATGTCAGCGGCCTGATGTTTCTGCAAATATCGTTCGTCTTCAACACCGCCATCATTTTGTTTGGCTGGGCCTCCGGTGCGCTCTCGCTTTACCGCGTTGCCCATTTTTTCTTCTATCAACTGACCGCGGTGATCGGAATTTATTGGGTCTACCGCAGGATCCTGCGGAACCGGGCCTGGATCTTTGAGCGCCTCCGTCAGTTAAATGTCACGGCGGTCTCGGTCCTGCTGGTGGCGTTCAATCTTGCCCTGGTTGGGTTGTTCTTCTGTTTTGTGGTGCAGAATGAGGGCGCATCCCGAATCGAGTTTATGGCCGAGGGTTGGTTTTCCTTTTGCAGGCCGCTCATGTCGATCCTGACGCCGCTTAGTTTCTTGCTCCCGCTTTATCTTCTCGATTGCGGATATCGCTGGCTTCCCCTGTCGATTCTGGCGTCGTCGGTCATGAGCAACATCGCCTCGGGCTCGAAAGCATCGTTCGTTTTCGGCGTCATCGGTGCCTTGCTGCTCTACCAAGACCTGAAGGGTGCGCGGCTCGTGATTCCTCGGGCACTCGGATTGTTCTTGTTCGTCGCGATGGCGCTTTCCGCCGTGTTCGCTCTGGAGCGGTTGGACGTGAACCTGCTGGCGCTGGCTGAACGCTTTATCCGGTTTGGGGAATCGACCATTTTGGTGTATTACGCAGAGGACCCCTCCGTGGCGGCGTCCGGTGTTTCCACCCTGGCCAAGGTCCATCGCGGCGCCGCCAAGCTTCTCGGCGATGGCTCGGCGGCCGATATCGATACCGCATTTGGCTTTGCCCTCAACCGCGAAGATAATGGGGCCAACGATTTTACCGGGCCCAATGCGCAGATCTCCAGTTACATGCGGTGCAACTATTCGGGGTGGGAGAACCTGATCGGCCTGGCCTCCATCTTCGGATACTTGGCTGTGGTTACGTGGTTTGTTGAATACTGCGTCCATCGGCAAGGAGCGCGGGGTGTGCTGCTTCTGCCTTTTGCCGTGGCTTCCCTAAACGGTTTTCTTCAGGATTATTACCAGGGAATGAGCGACGTCACGCTGATGCTTGCGGCAATTTTGCTGTTGGCATGGATCGGTGTCACAACCTTGGCTTGCAGAGGCGTAAGCATCGTCCATGAACCCGCCTGATTCTCCTCTGCTGACCATTATTCTTGCCGTGAAGGACCCGCCCGCGGCGCAGTTTGACGCCTGCATCGCCGCGATTGCGGCGCTGCGCAATTCCCCGCGCTTCGATTTGGTGATCGTGACCGGCGGAAGCCTGCCCACCCTGGCCGAATCCTACAAGGCCCGGCTGCACCGGGTTCGCATTGTGGAGCAGGAGCCGCGGGGCATTTATCAAGCTTATAACCGGGGGCTGGACGACGCCGCTACCCCCTATGTCATGGTCATGGGAGGCGACGACCTGCTGCTGCCTGGACTCGATGAGGCGGTCGATTCGATCGCGGACGGCGAGAGGCCCCACATCGTGGCCGCCCGCACCCTGATGCAAGGCATCGGAATCAGCGGCCCCAGCCGGTTCCGCTGGGGGCTGATTTTTAGAAATTGGTGCCAGCAGGGACTCTTATACCGAACCGACGTATTTACCACGCGCAGGTTCGACTGCAAATATCGCATGCAGGCGGATCACAAGCTCAACATGGAATTGGTTTCCGATCCGCGCACCGTGGTCAGGCGTTGCGAGGATGTAATCTGCCACTTCTCGTCGGGCGGTTTGTCTTCCCGAGTCCCCGACTGGGTTTTTCGCGAAGACATGCCGGCCATGGTGCGCACCTACTACGGCCGGTTCTTCTGGATCGTCGCTCTCCTCAAACGGCAACTTGCAGATCTGGTCAAGGGGCGCTCCCGAAGGAAGAAAAGTTGAGTCGGAACGTTGTCGTTGCAGGATGTCTTCCGTTTGGGTGGCCCACGGCCGGCCTTGGCTGGCCTCGACCCTCCACCTCTTGAAACACCGGGCTGTCTGGAATGAAAAGGTACGCCATATTTTTCCCCCAATTTCATCGCGTGCAGGTGAACGATCTGGCCTGGGGAGTTGGCTTTACAGATTGGGCCTTGGTGGCTGCGGCAAACGCCTTCGGCAATTGGAAACGCCGCTCTCCGGCTCGCGGATTCTACGATCTATCGAAGGCGTTCGACGTCGAAGCCAGCTTTGAGACGGCGGCCGGCGCCGGAATTGACGGGTTCGGCATTTATCACTATCGCTTTGACGACGGCCCCGAACTCGAGACCGTCGAGCGCTATCTGCGCCAAAGCCGAACCCCGGAAGGCTTCCAGTATTTCTACATTTGGGCCAACGAGAACTGGTCAACCCGGTGGATGGGGAAAGATGCCAAAATCCTGAAACACCTGTCCCCGGCCCCCGGCCGCAGCCAGATCGCGGAACACGTTCACTATCTGGCCCCGTTTATGGAGTCCGATTCCTACACCCGGATCGAAGACCGGCCGGCGTTTGTGGTGTATCGACCAGACCGGTTTCTGGACTGTCGCGCCACCGTGAATCTTTACCGTGAAGAATTCAGGCGGGCTGGCCTCGACCCGGCGATCGGATGGTTTGTCAGCAATGTTTTGGACATGGAGTACTCAAGCCTGTTTGACTTTTGCTATTTGTTTGAGCCGCGCATGTTCTTCAACTCCCACGGCGTGCGAAAGAAGGCCGCAGTGGTCCGGGCATACCGGCAGCTGTCCCGTCTGGTGCCCCCCGAAAGCGTAGAGAAGATGTCCGAACTCATCGTCCGACTGCTGAACCGGGGAGCGAAGAGATATTCGTTTTCCGAGTTTTTGACCTATTTCGATAGTCAGGAGCGCAGACGCCTGATTCAGTCTTCGTCCTGCCCGGTGCAGAATATTGTGACCTGCGGATGGAACAATGCGCCTCGCTACCGGCACCGCTTTACCGGACTTGAGGTGCCCACTTCCGAACAAACGGCGCGGATGCTCAAGCTCTCCCTCAGCGCGCATGGCTGTTCTAAAACGATTCCCCTGTTATGCAACGCGTGGAACGAATGGTCGGAAGGCGCGGCCATCGAACCCTGCAGTTATCTGGGCGAAAGGCTGCTGCGAGACTATCTCCGCAGAGAGGGGTTGGATTTGTGAATGGCTAGGCGGGAGGCAAGCGCGAAGAGCGGCAGCGGTGGGTTTGAGGAGTACTTCGATCACCTCAGGAGCATCAGCTTCAAGGGGCGTCTCTACAAAAGATTCATCTCGTCTCCGATATTGTTTGTTTGCGCCCGCACTTTCGGGCCGCGGGTGATCGAAGTGGGTTCGGGCACCGGCGGCGGCGTGCTGGGCGCTTTCCCGTCGCGCGTCGTTGGTCTGGATATCAATCCCTTGGCCGTCGAGTACTCGAAAAAGCTGGGGCTGCGAGCTTCTTTAATCGACGAAAGCGGGTCCTTCCCAGTCGGGAACGGCCGGTTTGACGCATGTGTCCTGGACAACGTACTGGAACACATCGCCGATCCGCGGGGAGTCCTCGACGAATGCTGGCGGATTACGGGTCCGGGGGGCGGGCTGGTGATTGCTGTGCCAGGATCCCGTGGCTTTGCGCGAGATCCCGATCATAAGGTGTTCTACGGAGAGTATGAATTGCGACGGCTGGATAACCGATGGGCGTTACGAACGCTGTTTTCGATCCCCACGCTCATCCGAAGCCGGAGGCTTTCCTCGTCGGTGAGGCAATACTGTCTGGTTGCAAGCTATGCGAGAGCACGATGAAGGGAAGCTTATGGGGCGTCGAATCTGCTCGTCCGGAGAATCAGGAGAAGTCGATGGACAACACCTTGGATCTTACCGTCATTATCCCGAGCTACAACACCCGGCAACTGCTCGGCGACTGCATCGCTTCCATTTATGAGCATACTCGCGGCGTCGCTTTTGAAGTGATCTGCATCGACGACAATTCTGCCGACGCGAGCGCGGAGATGGTGGCCGAAGCGTTCCCGGAGGTGATCCTGGTCCGGAACCAGGTCAACCAGGGCTATGTGAGGAACACCAATCTGGGGATGCGGATGTCGCGGGCGCGCCTTGCCTGCCATTTGAACAGCGATACCCGGCTGATCGGCAACGCGTTTCGAGCGTTAATCGATTATATGGACGAGAATCCTCTTGTGGCCGCCTGCGGTCCCAAGCTGCTGAATCCCGACGGCTCGGTGCAACACTGCATCCGCCATTTTCCCGGACCCGGCGCCCTGATGCTGCAGGCCCTCAACTGGCACATGCTGTTTCCCCGCAGCCCGCTCACGGAGCGCTACTACGCTACCGGCTTCGACTACTCGCGAGCGCAGCCGGTCGACAGCATCGGCACGACCGCTTATGTGATCCGGCGCTCGACCTGGGAGAATGCCGGCCTGCTCGATGAACGCTTCCGGCTGTTTGTCTCCGACCTGGCCTACAACTTCATGTTGAAGCAAAAAGGCTATGCGGTGCACTACACGCCGTGCGCGGAGATCGTGCACTATGGAAGTCAAAGCGTCAATCAGGATCCGCACGGCTCGCTCGAGGAGTTGCACGACGCGCTGATCGTGTTCAACGAAGCTTACGACTACTTCGGCAAGAGCCGCGCCAGCAAGCTGCTGGTTCGTCTGGCGGTAAAGGCGCGCGACCGCTTCAAGCGTGCCGAACACCGCCTGAGTTCCGACAAGCGCGTGATCAAAGGGCCGGGCGCGCCCCCGAAGGCGCGGACTTCGGCTTCGTCGTAAGCGCAGCGCAGCCTGACCGACTCCAAAACGCTCACCATGGTCACGACCACCTTCGATCTCCGCGCCTGCCGCCTGCCGGCATGGAAGCGGGGCATGGATCTGATTTTCGCGACCCTGCTGCTCGGCTTGTGCAGTCCTCTGCTGGCCTTGTGCTGGGCCGCGGTGCGGCTGACCTCTCCCGGCCCCGCTCTGTACTGGTCGCGGCGGGTGGGAAAAGACAACCGTCTTTTTCTCATGCCCAAATTTCGGACCATGCGCTTGGACACGCCGCAGGTGGCGACCCATCTGCTGCGGGACCCGGAGCGCTATCTGACCCCGGTCGGAGCCCGGTTGCGCAAGACCAGCCTGGATGAATTGCCGCAACTGGTCAGCGTCTGGAAGGGCGATCTGACGCTGGTGGGCCCGCGTCCGGCGCTGTTCAATCAGGACGATCTGGTCGCGCTGCGCACGGTGCGGGGCGTGCATCGCATGGTGCCGGGCATTACCGGCTGGGCGCAAGTCAATGGCCGCGATGAATTGGACATTCCCCGCAAGGTAGCTTACGACGCCGAGTACATGGCCGGGCTGTCGCTTGGCCTGGACTTGAAGATCCTGGCGCTGACCCTGTGGAAAGTGATCCGGGGGGAAGGCGTGCGCCATTAACTCTGCCCCTCTCCTCCCCTTCGTCTCCCATTTCGGTCCGCCGCGCCATCGCCTCTCCAGTTTGGTCCTGCACTCTTTTAGGCCGCGCCAATGAAGTCGCGTCCCGCCGCAGCCGATAAATAGCAGAGGGAAACAAGGTGACCTGGTCGTACTATGGGAAAAATCGATAAGAAGTCCTCGGCGCTGCTGCGTTGCCGTTCTCTGCTGGTGCTGATCCTGCAAGTGGGGCTGATCCTGTGCTCCTTGGTGTGTGCCTGGCTGTTGCGCTTCGAGTTCCAGGTGCCGGACCCGGGTTTGTTGCGGACCGCGGCTTTCGTGCTGGTCATCGTTCGCCTCGCGGTCATGCCCTTCTTCAATCTCATGCACGGGTGGTGGCGCTATACCGGGATCAGCGATGCGGTCGACGTGCTGAAAGCCACGCTCACAGGTTCCTTCGCTTTCCTGGTCATCGTGCGCTACGGCTTGGGACTGGAGGCCTTCCCGCTGTCGATCTATGTACTCGAGGGGCTGATCACGCTGACGTTGTTAACCGGTATCCGGGTGCTGTCGCGCCTGCTGGCGGAGAGCGTGCGGGCCGACTCCGCTTCGAAACGTTTACTGCTGGTAGGCGCCGGGCATGCCGCCCAGATGATTATTCGCGAAACCCAGGGAGTCGAGACCGGCTATTCGGTCATCGGCTGTGTCGACGACGATCCTCTGAAGAAAGGGCTGCGGGTTCTGGGTGTGCCGGTGCTTGGTACGGTCGAGACGCTGCCGCGAGCAGTCCTCGAGCAAAGAATCGATGAAGTCCTAATCGCGATTCCGTCGGCGACTCAGATCCAGATGTGCCGCCTGGTGGAGACCTGCAAGCAGGCGGGTGCGCCCTTCCGCACCGTCCCGGAAATGGCGGAACTGATCGCGGGCCAGGTGACCCTGCAGCAGGCTCGCGAAGTTTCTCTCGCCGACCTCCTGGGGCGTAATCCGGTCCACCTCGATCTGGAATCGGTGCGCGAACATATTCGGGACCGCGTGGTCATGGTGACCGGCGCCGCCGGATCCATCGGCTCCGAACTATGCCGGCAGATCAGGATTTACAAACCGAAGCTTCTGGTCTGCCTCGACCGGAATGAAACCGGGATCTTTCACTTGCAGAATCAACTGGAGCAGGGCGGCGAAGACCAGCGCAAAGTGTTCTGCGTCGCCGACTTCTGCAACCCGGAGCGCATGCGCAAAATATTCCAGGCCTACGGCGTGGAGATCGTTTTCCACGCCGCCGCCTACAAGCACGTACCCGTCATGGAAGCCAACGTGGAAGAAGCGGTCGGCAACAACGTGTTCGGCGTGCTGGGGCTGCTGAACGTGGCGCAGGATTCCAATTGCAGCGCCTTCGTGATGATCTCCTCCGACAAGGCGGTGAATCCGACCAACGTCATGGGCTGCACCAAGCGGGTGGGAGAATTGCTGCTCGCCGCCTGGCCCGGGGAGCGGCTGCGCTGCGTGTCGGTGCGGTTCGGCAACGTCCTCGGATCGAACGGCAGCGTGATTCCGCTGTTCCAGGAGCAGATCCGGAAAAATCAGCCGATCACCATCACGCATCCGGAAATGACCCGCTTTTTCATGACGGTCGCGGAGGCGGTGAGCCTGGTGCTGCAGGCCTTTGCCATCGGCCGGAATGGCGACATTCTGGTGCTCGACATGGGGGAGCCGGTTCGGGTCGCGGAACTAGCGAAAACTCTGGTTCGGCTCTCCGGCAAATCCAACCCGGAATTCAAGTTCATCGGCCTCCGGCCCGGCGAAAAGCTGTTCGAGGAACTCTTCTATCCCGACGAGCGGGTGTGGACCAGCGCGTGCGAAAAGATAAGCTGCACGGAAAGCGGAAGGCCCGCCTGGCCTGCGCTGAAGCGCGGCCTCGACGAACTCTACGCGGCCACGTCGCTCGGCAAGCGCAGCTCGATCCTGGCCCGGCTCAAGGAAATCGTACCGCAATTCACCTATGAGAATTGCGATCCCGACCCGAACGCGGGCAAGATGCCGTTCCGTCCGCTCCCGGGCAACGCGCTGCACGACGTCCCGCCGCTGGCGGATATGCCGGGAGCACCCTACGGAGCCTGGCGGATGAATCCCTTGCCGGGACCGGCGAGTGGTGGCCCCGGCGATTAAGTTGGAGATGAACGTTAGCGCGGAGCGGCAAGTCTGCGGCGATCAATCCGCCGCCGATGCCTTGCCTCCGGCTTCATCCCAGATGCGTGTGGCGCGCGTCTCTTTCAGCAGCAGGCTTCCCACGATAAAGGTCATGCCCGCCACAATCATCGGGTAATAGAGTCCGGCGTAAATGTTGCCGGTGGCCGCGACGGACCAGAGGCCGATCAGCGGCAGCATCCCGCCAAAGACGCCGTTCCCGATGTGATAGGGCAGAGAAAGCGACGTGTAACGAATCCTTGCCGGGAAGGCTTCAATCAGGTAGGCGGCGATGGGGCCGTAAACCAGGCATACGAAGAGAACCTGCACAAACACCAGCAGCACCAACATGGTGAGATTCGGATTCGGAGCTTCCTTGGCGGGCACCAATGTACCGGTCGCGTCCGTGGTCATAGCTGTGAGCCCGGTCGCGCCGGTCACTTTGTTGCGGGTGGACTTTACCGTGACCACGTTGTTCCCCGCGGCGCGTTCCATGGCTTTGTAGATCGGAATGTAGAAAAGGACGCCGAGCAGGCAGCCCGCCATCATGAGCTTCTTCCGCCCGATCTTGTCGGAGAGCGCGCCCACTACGGTGAAGAACGGCATGCCGATCAGCAGGGCGATCGCGACCACGATGTTGGCACTTTTGACATTCACTTTCAGGACGGTCTGCATATAGAACAGGGCGTAAAACTGCCCGGTGTACCAGACCACACCCTGCCCCGCAGTGGCTCCGAAAAGCGAAATCAGGACGTTCTTCAGATTCGGCCATTTGGTGAAGGCATCCTTCAGCGGTTGCGTGGAAGTCATGCCCGTGGCCTTGAGTTCGGCGAAGATGGGCGATTCCTTCATCTTCAAGCGAATATAGAGTGAGATGAGCACCAGGATGATGGAAACCAGGAAAGGAATGCGCCAGCCATAAGCGGAGAAGTCTTCCTTCGACATCGAGTATTGCGTAAGCAGAATCACGATGAGCGAGACAAACAGGCCCAGCGTGGCCGTGATCTGGATGAAGCTGGTGTAGAAGCCGCGCTTGTTGTCGGGAACGTGCTCGCCGACATAAACCGCGGCGCCGCCGTACTCTCCGCCCAGTGCCAAACCTTGTAAGACGCGGATCAAGAGGAGCACGATCGGCGCGAACCAGCCGGCCGTCGCGTAGGACGGCAGTAGGCCGATGACAAACGTCGAAAAGCCCATGATGGAGAGGGTTACGATAAAGGCATACTTGCGTCCGACCAGATCGCCGATGCGGCCGAAGAACAGTGCGCCGAACGGCCGCACCAGAAAGCCGACCGCAAACGTCGCGAGATAAGCGAGGTAGGCGAACGTGTCATTGCCCGGTGGATAAAACTTCAGCGCCAGGATAGCCGTCAGACTGCCGAAAATGTAGAAGTCGTACCACTCGATCATGGTGCCGACCGACGAGGCCATGATCACGCGCCAGATGCTGTATTCCGGGGTACTTCTTCCTGCTACGGCCACCGCGGCGTTCGCCATACCTTCCTCCGTTTCCCTGCAGTATTTTTCCCGCACTCACATCCGGATCTGCTGCACTCCCACTTCCCAGCGGACCAACCCACCGTGGTCACGGCTGTTGCTTCTGCAAAATTGCGCTGACCGTCAATGCCGACCCGGGGATGACGGTAAGGTCCCGCTTCCACAGGGCAAAGCCCGGCATAAACAATGCGACGGCATGGGTCCCGGGCCCGAGGCCGATTTCGGACGGCGTGCTGCCCACGTACCTGCCGTCCAGCGTTATTTCCGCTCCAGGCGGTGTCGAGCTGAAATTGCACTTTACCTTTTCTTCTGCTTTCTCCGCCAGATCGCCGTGCGCGGCGGGGGGCGGCGGGGCCGGTGCCGGCGAATTCTGCACCGCTGGCGCAGGGTGCGGGGCAGGCGCTGGCTCGGCCGCAGCTGAGGCCGCAGGCGCCGGTCGACTTTCCGTCGCGTTCGACGCTACCAGCGTGTACAACTGCTTTCGCGCCTTGCCCTTGTCATCCTCGTAGTACACCGTGAGGCCGCGTTTCTCTCTTTTGGCGTCGAAGGTTTCTCCCTTGGGCAGAGGAATGCATCGGGAATATCTCGATTCGATGGTGCAAGTGATACGGAACGGCGGCTGGTTGTCTTCCTGCACGAGCAAGGTACTCACCAGCGGCACGTTTGTAGTGGAACGGCAATAGGCGTCGAAAGTAAGTTGTTCGCAATTCTGCGGGACGCCGTTGTTGTTGTCAGGGGTCGAGGCTCGAGTCACAGAATCCAGAACCGTGATCCGTACTGTGTCTTTCAGCGACGAGGCGTTCGCGAGTACGACCGCCAACAGGAAACCCGCCGGCAAAGCTGCGATCCTACGGACACTCATCAAGCCAATTCCTCCAAACACCGCGGATGCATCCGGCGCGTAGCTGATTTTCCCGAACGATTCTGCAGACCGCTCTCGCAGCTGCCGTACATTTTGCTCCCCGTCGCCGGTCTCGCACAATGGCTTTTCCGGCTGCGGAAAGTTTGGGACGACAGACTCACCCGCGGGCCATCGCCCGAATGGAGCCCGTCCCCCTTTCTTTGGTAGCCAGTGCCCTCAATCTGCATCGGCCATTTCAGTCATCCGACCGGCAACCCCGGCGGGCCGGGTTTTGACCCGCTGGGGTTGGGGGGTCGCTCTGGAACGCTGACCTAGAACGTAAAGATCGGCCCGAATTCGCTGCGGTGATCCTGCCATTCGTTGGATGGCTGTCCAGCAATTACGTAAAGCGGGATGTGGTTGTATATACGCGTGGCATAGACCGACTGCTCGAAGCCGAACGAGCACCAGTTGTTGAATTTGTAATACAGGGTTCCGATGGCACTCTTGCCCATCGACATCGGGAGTCCCCCGTTGCACGTAGCGCTACCGTCGGCGGCGGCGCAGCCCACGCCATTGGCGCGGAACTGGTCGTTATCCACCACCTGGTCCTTGCCGATGGTGAAGTGAAGCTGCCAGCCCGCGTTGTGGCCTTGCGGATTGGCATTGAACCACCGCGAAAGCGGCAAGCCGATCTGGATGAATCCGCCAAAGGCCTGCACGGGCTTTTGCGGAGCAACCACGACCTGTCCGGCTCCATTCGTTCCAAGGACGGTGCCACCCTGAGCCGCCAGCGGACCGCCATCGGCAGTTGAGAAGGGTCCTACGACATTCGTGAGTCCACTTACGTCAGTGAAGAAGCCGTTGATTTGGCCTCCGAAGTAGAAGCGCAGGTCGCCGCCCTTGTAGGCGGTCGCCACCAACGTAGCCCATCGCGTAGGCAATTGCGCCACGATCTGGCCACCCCACTGCGTGCTGGAAGCCTGAAAGCCGTTCGGGAAGGCGGCTTCGTAGCCGGCTGGAAGAAGAGTTGTGTTTGCGGCGCAAGGCGCCGCTAAGCAGTACGACGAGTTGGGAACGATCGACGTGCGCCGGGAATGGAATCCAGCCAAAGCGATTTGTGCCGGGGCCACACCCTTCGCCTTGTCGAGTTGGAAGCTCAAAGCCGCTCTGGCTTCCCACTCGGGACGGTCGGCGTCGGCGCCCTCGCGCTCGCCTTCCCCGAGTTGAGCGCCAAGCCCGTTACCGGCCGCGTCCCCGAGCTTCAGGATTTCACCGGTGCTCGGCATCATGATCCCAAATTGCCCCTCGAGCTTGACGTTGTTCTCCTTGCTCAGCGTCTGGATGAAGCCGCCGCGCAGTTGTGGCGAACGTTCGTAAGTATTGCCCCAAAACGCGCCATTGAAGGTGGTTTCCAGGATATTCATCAGCGCGCCGGATCCGAAAAGCGTCCAGTCCTGTCCGCCGACGAAGAAAATGTCGGTGGAATCGCTGGCGTGGTAATCCATGCGGACGAAGGCCAGACGCAGTTGCGGTTCATTGCTGCGGATCGAGGAAACGTCGCGGTTGTCGACCTCGCTGAAGTTGCCTTCGAAGTCGCCCTCGATCTTGCCGGTCAGCGTCAGGTTCTTCGACATGTCGGGCCATTCGAGGTTGAGCCCAAAACGCGTGGAGCGCGCCTTGACGTGGACCTCGGGATCCGCCGTTGGGCCGGTGTTGAACGTCGAGTTGGGCCCGGCACTCAACCATATGCCGGGAAATGGGAAGTCGTCGCCATTGGGGTCGCTGCTGTCATGCACGACCGTTGCCTTGATAAAGCCATAAGGCGCAAGCGTGATCGGGCCAGCCTTAATCCCAGCTAGACCGCCAGTCTTCGGCGGATCTATCGGGAACACGCGGACCGGAGTCACCGCCGGTACCACCGAAACTGGGGGAGGCTTCAGCTCGCCCGCTACCCGCGAGGGATAAGGTGGCTGCGGCTGGGTTTGGGGTTGCTGCGGCGAGGCGTCCGAACTTGCGAGCGCTGCCGAAACTGTTTCTTCGACAGCAGCCGGAGCCGCTGCCGGAACGGATGGTTGTGCCGGGGCAGAAGGTTGCGCCGCGGGCTTCGTCGCTGCGGACAAATCCGCCGCGCTCAACACGCCTTTGCGACTAAGCGCTTCCACCAGAAGCTGAAATTCCGCTTTGGGATCTGCATTCCGAATGGAGTTGGCTTCGGCGGGTGCCAGAACTCCTTTCATCACGAGCACACCGAGCAAGGCCGTGATATTGGCGTCGCCTGCAGCCGAGGTTAAGCTCGGGCTGGCCGCAGCCGGTGTGGGATCTCCGGAGGCTGCGCTGGTTGCAGCTTCTTTTGCCGGTTTCGCTTCGTTGCTTTCAGCCGCGACGGGCACGACCGCGATGACCAACAGAAACAGGCTCGACAACAACTTTTTGAGCGTCGACATGGACGGTGTACTCTCTTTCCGGCCTGATTTAGGCCTGTGCACCAAACATGGGGCGCAACCGTACTCCAAACGGATGAACGATGTCAAGAAGGTATTGGAAACCGGGGCGAAAAAACATTCACTTGTGATCCGGGTCACGGCGGGCACACTATAGGGCGGAACACAATCGACTCCGTCTGTTAACATCTCGACGCATTTTCTGGAGGTCCGCATGAACCCTCTCGCCGGCTCCAAGCCGGAGAACATCTCCAATCTTTTGGTCATCGATCAGGAATACCCTGCGCCAGAAATTGTTGCCGACAAGGTGATCCAGAAGGATTGGTTGGGGGAATGTGCGCGCTCGCTGAAAGATCCGGAATTTTTCTGGGCGGAGTACGCGACCCGCTTCAAGTGGTCGCGGAAGTGGGACCGCGTCCTGGAGTGGGATGGCGTGCATCATAAGTGGTTCACGGGCGCCAAGACCAACATCACAATCAATGCGCTGGATCGGCACGCCGACTCGGAACGGCGCAATCGTGCCGCCTTCATCTGGCTGGGAGAAGATGGCAGCGAGCGCATCGTTACCTATGGACACCTTCACCGCATGGTGTGCCGCTTCGCTAACGGGTTGAAATCGCTGGGGGTGGTGAAAGGCGACCGGGTCGTCATTTACATGCCGCTGACGATTGAGGGCGCGGTCGCCATGCTGGCTTGCGCGCGCCTCGGTGCGATTCATTCGGTGGTATACGCCGGTCTGGGACACACGGCGCTGCGCGACCGCATCGTCGACGCCCAGGCCAAGGTCGTGATTGCCGGCGACGTGGGCTTCCGGCGGGGCAAGACCGTGGCGCTTAAGGCGATTGTCGATGAGGCTGTGGAGAACCTGGAACTGGTGGAGAAAGTGATTGTGTATTCGAGAGGCGGAGCCGAACTTTCCGCTCCCCGCGAGATCGACTTCAATGAATTGCTCAAGTTTTCTCCGGATTGTCCCGCCGAGGAAATGGACGCGGAAGATCCGCTCTTCCTGCTCTACACTTCGGGCTCGACCGGCAAACCGAAAGGCGTGGTGCACGTGCACGGCGGCTACATGGTGGGCACGACTTATCACTTAGAGAACTTCTACGACGTGGGCGACCGCGACATCTTCTGGTGCACGTCGGATATCGGATGGGTGGTGGGCCACTCCTACATCGTGTATGCGCCACTGTGCGCGGGTGTGACCACGCTGTTCCGCGAAGGGGCCATCGACTACCCGAATCCCGGTGTGGCGTGGGAGATTGTGGAACGCTACGCGGTGACGAAGATGTTTACCGCTCCCACCGCCTTGCGAATGTTCATGCGCTATGGCGAGAGCTACCCGGCGGCGCATGACCTAACCACGTTGCGCGCGATCGCGTGCGCCGGCGAACCGCTGAATCCTGAAGCCTGGCGCTGGGCACAGACTCACCTGGCGGGCGACGGGAAATGGGGCTACGTGACGGACAACTGGTGGCAAACGGAGTTGGGCGGACCCACGCTGGGCACGCCGCCCTCGATGGCGATGCGGCCCGGAAAAGTGGGCGTCGCGGTCCCGGGAGCCGAGGCCGACGTGTTGGATGAGAACGGCAAATCAGCGCCTCCTGGGGCGGGAGGCCGGTTGGTGCTCAAGCGGCCCTTTCCCCACATGCTGCGCACCGTGTGGCGCGACCCGGCGCGCTATGAGCGGGACTGGCAGGTAATTCCCGGTTGTTATATGACGGGTGATGTCGCGATGAAAGACAAAGACGGATACATCGCCGTTCTCGGCCGATATGACGACGTGCTCAACGTAGCCGGACACCGCATCGGCACCGCGGAGGTGGAAAGCGCACTGGTGTCGCATCCCGCGGTGGCGGAAGCGGCGGCGATTGGCGTGCCCGACCCCTTGAAGGGCGAGATGATCAAGGTGTTCGTGCAAGTTCGTGGCGACCATGTGGCCTCCGACGCTTTGGCCGAGGCCTTGATCGAACATGTGAGAAGGGAACTGGGGCCGATTGCGACCCCGTCAGCGTTGGAGTTTGTGGCGTCCTTGCCCAAGACACGATCGGGGAAGATCCTGCGGCGTTTTCTCAAGGCGAAAGAAACCGGCGCCGATGCCGGAGACGTCTCCACCATGGAGGGCTAACGATTCTCGAAAAGTCACGGTGTCAGTGCTGCACTGGCGGTAGCAAACGACTTACTGACGGGCTGGACTCCGGTCTCGCGGGGTAGAATTGACCGAGCTTCTCGATCGGAGTGAGCGATGTACTTTGAACAGTTTTATCTGGGCTGTCTGGCGCACGCATCGTACATGCTGGCGTCGGAGGGCGAGGCGGTTGTGGTCGATCCGCAGCGCGATGTCGAGATCTATCTGCAGGCGGCGGAGGCGAATCGGGTTTCCATCCGCTACATCTTCGAAACTCACCTGCATGCCGACTTTGTTTCCGGGCATCGCGAGCTGGGTGCGAGAACCGGGGCGCAGATCTACATCGGAGTTGAAGCGGAAGCTACATTTCCGCACATTGCGGTGCGTGATGGCTTTCAGTTGCAAGTTGGCCAGATGCGGATTACCGCTCTCGAAACGCCGGGGCATACGCCGGAGAGTATGTGCCTGGTGATCACGGACGAAGAGAAGTCCTCTGCGCCCTGGGCTGTGCTGACCGGCGACACGCTTTTTCTGGGAGACGTGGGCCGGCCCGATCTTTCCAAGCGCTACACTCCCGCGCAGTTGGCGGGAATGCTCTACGACAGCCTGCACAATAAGGTGCTCAAGCTTGCGGACCACGTGCTGGTGTATCCGGCGCATGGAGCGGGCTCGTTGTGCGGGCGCAACATGCGGGCCGAACGCAGTTCGACGATCGGCACGGAGCGGTTTACGAATTATGCGTTGCAGATCAAGAGCAGGGAAGAGTTCGTTGCGCAGTTGACCAGCAACCTGCCGGCTCGTCCGGAATATTTCTTGCAGGATGCGGAGATCAATCGCAGCGGAGCGCCGTCTCTTGCCGACTTGCCGGCGTTGGCTCCGGTCGAACCTGCCGAACTGCAAACGATTCTTGCCGAGGGCGGAATTGCCCTCGATGTGCGTCCTGGCGATGAGTATGCCCCGGGGCACGTGCCGGGGTCGGTGAACATAGCGTTGTCGGGGCAGTTTGCTTCGTGGGCGGGAGCGCTGCTCGGTTTGGCGGCGCGTCCGGTGCTAATCGCGGAATCGCAGGAAACGGTGTCGGAAGCGCGAATGCGTCTGGCCCGCATCGGTCTCGAAGACGCGCGAGGATATCTGCGGGGAGGCTTTGCGGCGTGGCGCGAAGCTGGATTGCCTTTGGCCACACTGCCGCAGATTAGCGTCGATGCTCTTAGTGAACGCTTGCAAGGTGCGGGAGTGCAAGTGCTGGGCGTGCAAGTGCTGGACGTGCAAGTGCTGGACGTGCGTCGCGAGGCGGAGTGGGAAACCGGCCACATTGCAGGCGCAACGTGGTGGCCGCTCGATAACTTCAAAGTCGCACCGCCGGAGATCGATCGCGAGGTTCCTGTCGCCGTGCATTGCAAAGGCGGGTATCGCAGCATGATTGCTTGCAGCTTGCTGCTGCGGGCGGGGTTTCAGAATGTGATCAATGTCGTGGGAGGGTTTGACGCTTGGCAGGGGGCGGAGCTTCCGGTGGATGTAGAGAAGCCGGTCGGAGCTTGAATTGGTTGCGACGCTTTCGCGAACTGGGTTCCGATTGTAAAGGCCCGTTTACGTCGCCTGTAGCCGATCAGCGAAGTACAATATGAATCCGAGGTGGCTGCCATGCGCGTGTTCACAGCGGTGTTCGGATTTGCTGCGGCGTTCGTGCTCTGCAACCTAGCTTGCATATGGATACTACGAACCTGCGGGGTGGCGACTCCGTTCTCGTTTCCGTTTCACCGCAGCGAACGACGAGAACGTGATCTCATCACTTCACTGCAGGGGAGATCGAAAAGCACCTGCATTTTCGTTTCTGGGTTCCTCCTGTTCGTCTGTCCAATATTCCTCGGTCTAATTGCGTATGATCGCCTACTGCCCATCCAGTCCAGCAGCGGTTACTACGTCGGGACAGTCGTTGTACTTTTGATCTTGGTCAAGGGCGGGGTGTTTCTTGGAAATCGAATTTGGGAAAAGGCTCAGCGTCAGTTTTCCTCAGGCGCATAATGTTGCCGAAGAGGCCGAACCTTCGTAGACTTACGAACGAAGCCTTGGAAGCAACTGACAATGAAAACTGCCAAACTCGCCAAATCCTACCGCATCGACAACGGCAAGCATTTCCGCCTGAAAGATTACGATCCCGCCGACACCGGGCACTGGCATTCCGTCGAGCAAGCCAAGGAACACTTGGAAAAAGACATTGCGCGCATGGCGGACTTGCAGGCCAAGCTTTATGCGCAGGACTGCTGGTCGTTGTTGCTGATTTTTCAGGCCATGGATGCGGCCGGGAAAGACGGCACCATCAAGCACGTCATGTCGGGAGTGAATCCGGAGGGCTGCCAGGTGTATTCGTTCAAGGTGCCGTCGGCCACAGAACTGCAGCATGACTTCTTGTGGCGCACCACCGAACATCTGCCGGAGCGCGGGCACATCGGAATTTTCAACCGGTCTTATTACGAGGAGGTTTTAATAGTGCGGGTGCACCCCAAGGTGCTCGAGGCCGAGAATCTGCCGCCGGAGCTCGTGACTAGGAACATCTGGGAGGAACGCTTTGAAGATATTCGCAGCTTTGAGCGGCACATGGCGCGCAACGGCACGGTCATCCGCAAGTTTTTTCTGAACCTCTCCAAGAAAGAGCAGAAGCTGCGCTTTCTGGCGCGGCTCGATGAACCGGAGAAAAACTGGAAGTTCTCCGACGCCGACATTCACGAACGCGAATACTGGGACGACTATCAAGCAGCCTTCGAAGACATGATCCGCCATACCGCGACCCGGCACGCTCCGTGGTATATCATTCCCGCAGACAACAAATGGTTTACGCACCTGGCGGTTTCGGCGGCCATCGTGGAAACGCTGGAGGAACTTGATCTTTCCTACCCGAAGGTGGATGCCGCGAAGCGCAAGGAAATCCAGGCGGCTCGCCGCATGCTTGAGAAGTAGCGAGATCCGGTGAGCAACGTGGCCGGAGCTTTGCATTCGGGTGGTGCGGCCTGAGCATAGCGTCTTGCCGTAACGACGATCTGCATTTGTCATCTGTACTTTTCCACTTCTCGGCACTGGGGGGTATTCGAACATGGGTGGGCGAAACACGTCTCGCGGGAACGAATCTGGAAGGACTTCTATAAGCTGGTGGCTGCCGCTGTTTATCGCGACCTTCGCACTGTGGGCGCAGGGCACGGCTTTCGCTCAGACCACGCCGGAACGTCAATCGAAGGCTGCCAAGCCTACGCAGCCTGCAACATCCACAGGTACCGCCGCCGAGCAAGAATCCGCGATCGAAAGCGAGCCAGAGAAGCCGGAAGAAAAACTGTTTAAGGGCATGAAGTATCGCCTGATCGGACCTTTCCGCGGCGGACGCTCGCTGACCGCGGCCGGAATTCCGGGTGATCCTACCACTTATTATTTTGGCGCGACCGGCGGCGGAGTGTGGAAGTCGACCGACGGGGCCATGACCTGGTCGCCGGTTTTCGATAAAGAAGCGACTGGATCGATCGGCAGCCTGGCGGTGGCCACTTCCGATCACAACACGATTTACGTAGGCACGGGAGAAGCCTGCATTCGCGGCAATATCTCTCAGGGCGATGGAGTCTACAAGTCGCTCGACGGCGGCAAGACCTGGAAGAATGTTGGTCTGCGCGACAGCCGGGCCATCGGCAAAGTCATCGTCAATCCCAACAATCCAGACATTGTTTTCGTAGCCGCCTTGGGACATCCCTACGGACCGAATACGGAGCGCGGCATTTTTCGCACGGTCGATGGCGGCAAGAGCTGGGAGAAAGTTCTCTATAAAGATGAGAACACGGGCGGCATCGACGTTGCCTTCGATCCGCACAATCCGAATATTCTGTTTGCCGCACTGTGGCAGGCGCGACGAACCGCGTGGAGCATGACCAGCGGCGGCCCGGGCAGCGGACTCTACCGCTCGGGCGATGGAGGCACAACCTGGAAGCGGCTGGAGGAGCATGGTCTGCCCAAAGGTCCTTACGGACGCATCGGCATTGCGGTCGCAGCGAACTCCGATCGGGTTTATGCACTGATTGAAGCGCACAATCCCGATGGCGGACTCTACCGCTCCGACGACGGCGGCGAGACCTGGGACTTCGCTAACCCGAGTCATAGCTTGTGGCAGCGTCCCTGGTACTACATGCACATCTTCGCCGACCCGCGAGACGAAAATGTCGTGTACATCATGGACGTGGAGAGCTTCAAGTCGACGGACGGCGGTCACCTGTTCAATAAGATAAAAGTTCCGCACGGTGACAACCACGGGCTGTGGATCGATCCCCGGGATACGCGGCGCATGATCGCGGCCAACGACGGCGGGGTCACGGTGACGTTGGATGGCGGCAAGAACTGGACGCGCGAAGACAATCAGCCCACGGCGCAGTTCTATCACGTCACCACTGACACGGCTATGCCTTACCGGGTTTACGGGGCGCAACAGGATAGCGGCACAGTCGCCATCGCCAGCCGCAGCGACGACGGCTCCATTGATCGCTCCGACTGGTATGACGTGGGTGGAGGCGAAGCGGGCTACATCGCGCCTTATCCGCCGGATCCGAACATTGTTTATGCGGCCGATTATCAGGGGAACATCACGCGATTTGACAAGCATATCGGGCAGGTGAAAGCGATCACCGAGCAGCCTGAACTTTCCGACGCGCATGGCGCCGCCAGCCTGGAGCATCGCTTCCAGTGGACCGCGCCCGTGCTGCTTTCACCGCACGATCCCAACACGCTGTATCACGCCGGCGAACGGCTGTTCAAAACCACGGACGGTGGTGTGCACTGGCAGGCGATAAGCCCCGACCTTACGCGCAACGATAAAAGCAAACAGCGCGTTTCCGGTGGCGATATCACGCTCGACGATTCCGGCACCGAGTACTACGACACCATCTTTGCGCTTGCCGAGTCGCCGATCACGAAGGGTTTGTTATGGGTTGGCACCGATGACGGCTTGATCCAGATTACGCGGGACGAAGGAAAAAACTGGACCAACATCACGCCCAAGGATTTGCCGGAATGGAGCCGCATCAGCCAGATCGAGGCTTCGCCCCACGACGCAGGCACGGCCTATGTGGCGGTGGATCGCCATCAGAACGACGATCTTAAGCCGTACATTTACAAGACCAGCGATTACGGCAAGACCTGGACGAAGCTCACCAACGGGATTCCCGAGGGTTCGTTCGTGCGGGCCGTTCGCGAAGATCCGAAGAAACGCGGTCTGCTCTATACGGGAACCGAGAATGGCGTCTACGTTTCGTTCAACGACGGAGCGGATTGGCGCCCGCTCAAACTGAATCTGCCGGCCACTCCGGTGCATGACCTCGTGATCAAAGGCACCGATCTGGTCGTGGCCACGCACGGCAGAGCGTTCTGGATCCTGGATGACGTCAGTCCGTTGCGGCAATTCAATGACGACATCGCGAAGAAAGATGTTCATCTCTACACGCCGGGGACGGCATATCGTACGCAAGCGGGAGCGAGCGGGGAGATGCACCCCTCCAAGCGGACGGGACAGAATCCGCCGGCCGGCGCGGTGATTTATTTCTACCTGAAAGATGCGCCCAAAGCCGGTACAGAAACCAAACTGGAAATCCTGGATGCTTCTGGAACGCCGATTCACAAGTATTCGAGTGCTGAAACGCAGTTGCCCGATGAGCCCCTCGATCCGGACGACAAGAAGCCTGAAAAAGAGATCAAGGTGGAGGCCGGCTTAAACCGCTTCGCGTGGGATTTGCGTTATGAGGAAGCCCATCGCGTTCCCGGCTATTACCTGTGGGAATACAACGCGGGCGCAAAGGGACCGGTGGCAGCGCCGGGACAATATCAGGTGCGGCTAACGGTGGGCGCGGAGACCCAGGTTGTGCCTCTGGAAGTGAAACTGGATCCCCGGGTCAACGTCAGCGCGGCAGACCTGGCGCAGCAATTCAATATGCAGATTCAGATTCATGAGGAACTGAACCGGGTTTACGACGCAGTCAATCAGATTCAGGATGTGCGCTCGCAAGTGAGCGGCCTCAAACGGCGTTTGCCGGAGAACGCCAGCGCGAAAGCGATAGCCGCCTCCGCGGATGATCTGGATAGGAAGTTGACAGACGCGCGCGATCAGTTTGTCAATTTGACCATCAGCGCGGATGAAGATTCGCTGGCCTACCCGCCGCAGCTTGACGCGAAGCTGGCCTATCTTGCGATGGACGTGGGCAGCGCTGATTCGGCTCCAACCGAGGCCGAGCAACTTCAGTTCGAGAAGCTGAAGCGGCAAGCCGGCGAGTTTCTCAGCCGCTGGGAAGACTTGCAGCGTCAAGATCTGGCGTCTTTTCGGAAGCTGACCTCAGAAAGCAATCTTTCCACCATTGTGGTCCCGCCCGCCGGTCGAACCGGAGAAACGGAAGATAGGGACGCTCATTGAAGAGGGATGCCGGCCGCTAACTCCTGCGTAACGCACTTGCGGGCTATGCCCTATTACTTCCGTGCCACCGAGATGGCACGGTTGTGCCTTGTACAAGCTCATGTCCACTGCTATGTTGCCGATAGTGATGCTGATCCTCCCCCTGAGGTGATGGCCGATTGATCTTGGGGGTGTCTATGAGGTTCATGCATCTGTGTTACGCGGCGCTGGGCTTTGCGGTGGCACGCTGGGTATTCCGGCGGCAGCCGGTAGCTGATCCAGTCTCGCGTTTGCGGTCTTCGGGCCTTCTGTAGAAAGTTTCAGGCCAGGGTCTTGGGCGTGCGTCCCGTTGCGCTTCCATTTCGTCAGCGCACGCCCATTTCTTTCCTTCCGCGCGGAAGTGCTAGCCCTTAGGTTTGCCCGAGTTATCTCTGCTTTGTCCCTGATTCTTACTACAATTCTGGATGAACCTCTGCGATGCAGGTGAATCGCAGGTTCGTGGATCTCCTGAATTCCCTTTGCGAGTGCTTCCATCAAACCGCACGAGGCTGGCCCTGCTGGTCTCTGGACTCCTGATATTAGCGGTGTCCCCGTACGTTTGCGCGCAGGAGGATGCCAATGACGCGCCACTGGGAGATGTGGCGCGCAGTCTGCGTAAGAAACCTGCTCCGTCCGAGGCGGTCATCGATAACGATAACCTCTCCCAACTAATGGACGATGCTGAGGCCAAGCACGCAGCCGGCACTTCGCTGGTGTTTTCGCTCGACCCCGCGGGAAAGAATTTTCAGATTTCTTCGCCCGACGTCACCTGCAGTCTTTCCTTTAGCGCGAAGACAAGTGTGCTGGTTACCGATCCAATTCTGCTGGACGAGTTGCCGCGCAGCGAACTGGCCAAGCTGGACGGCCCGGCCACCATCGATGGAGATTCGCTGCAGGTCTCGATGCACAACGGAACTTCATGGGAGTTGCGCGAGGTCGTGATCGGGCTCACGATCGTCAGACGCCCCGATCCTTCCGCTGCCGCTTCTTACTATGGACCGGCGCGAATTGTTCCCGCCGTCGCCGGCAACTCCTCTCATGAAGTGCCAGATTCGTTCCAGAAGCAGCCCGATGTAACTGTTCTGTTGCGGGTAAAAGGATCTGCCGCACCGGCAACGACGGCGCTGTTTCGGACGCAGCTGAATTTCGCTCTCTTTCCCGACCAGGAGTGGCACTGGGCGATCGTGAAGGCGAAAGGTATTCCGCCTCCAGCCTTGCCTGAGGCGACGACGATGACGCAACCGGGAAACGCGGACCAGCCTGCCGCTGCGCAACCCGACGCGAACACGAAGACCGCAGCGCCGACTCAGACTCCGCCGAACCAATTCCAGTAGTTCCGGAGATGGTGCCGCACTGAAATCAGACTTTGTTGTCATCCGGTGCGGCTGCTTCTTGCGGAGCGGGGTCGCGGCACGCTCTTCACACTTGACGGTGGTTTGCGGCGGATATTCTCCGGTGCGGGCTGAAAGGCGCTGGTGAGACGGTCTGGGCCGGACGCGTCTTCCTGCGGCGTGCTGACGTTGGTGAGGGCTGCGGCCTGGGCGGTGGAGATGGCGAATGATCCGGCGGCGGGCGGGGCTGCGGGGTATTCGGGAACTTCCTTGACCATGTCGCTTTGCCAACAATCGAAATGAGTCTTGGTCGCGTTTCTGGCTGCGATGCTGAGCGCGCGCAGGATGAGGCGCGCGCGGGGGACATCGATCTGGTTGCGGACGAGGGCGTTGACGACTTCCATGAGCGAGGCCTGGATGGCTTGCGGGTCCTCGAAATTGGCGATGGGATGGAGACGTGACTTGGGCGGGGTGCGCACGCCGCGGATCATGCGCTGATGGAAATAGCAGAAGACTTCCTGGCGCAGGGCGGGCGAGCCGCAGCGGATTCCGTTGACCTTGATGTGAGCACAGACACGAGTGTTTGGGTTGACTGCCATGGGGTTTGAGCCTTTCGCTGGTTTGGGTGTTGCGTTCCTGGGGGATTGATCTGGAGCGAAAAAATTTGCGGATCGAGTTTCTAAATCTTTGATAAGACTGGGGTTAGCGCCGTGGCGGCGGAAGAGATCCGCGTAAAATCTTGCAAGCAAAGGGTTTGCGCACAAAATATTGAAAAATAAGGTGTTACGGACGTCGAATTTGGTGCCGGCGGGAGTTTCGAAGAGTTTCTGGGAGATGATTTGGCGGAGGAGCATACTACTACTAGTTTAGGGGGTGGGTGCAAGGTCAGATGTCACAGAGGGGGTGTGGAAGGCTGTGGAAAAGTACGTAGCCTGGGAACAGACCCGAAAGCGAGGGGGTATGCGCGAAGGGCCCCACTTCTCGCGAAGAACACGAGAAATGGGGCACCCGGGCCGCTAGGCTTTTGGAGGCATGGGATACTCCGCCACGTAGTGGTCGCTGATTTTCTTGGATAGTGGCTCCTTATCTGGCGGATCGGTTGAGACAATCTGACACCACGCAATTGCCAATACAGTCAAATGCGCTGTTGTTGCTTTAACGGCCTCCAGCTTCTCACCATCATCATAGTTCGGTTTGACAGCGGTTCCGGTTGCGTCAAATCTGCGACCAAGTTGTTCCAATCCCCCGTGCGTGTAGCCGTGTAGCGCATTAATGTAAGGCGCAATGGAGGCAAACATCCCGTCAGCATCAATCTTCTTTTCAATCTCGGTCGCCATGTTGTTCAACCCCGGATACACGTTCTCGCCGTTCTTGATGCGTGCGACAATATCCGGCTTCGCACAGGAATATATCCAGTGAGCGCGATAAGCCCCGTCTATCAGCGGCCGCACGAGAGCAAAGGCGCTGCCATCGAACCGACCGGATTTGAACAGGTGGAGAATCGCGCCGTGGTGCTCCAATGTAAGCGAGTAGATTGCCGCAACGAGTAATTTTTGGTCCGTGTCCCCAACAAATTTGTCGGGCATGGTTGCAATAATGAAGTCGTGCATCAGTTCGGCTTTGTGTATTTCGTCCTGTAGTTGCTTGCTGACTGTGGGCGGCTGAATCATCGGCATGTTGGGTCGGTCCTTTTAAGTTACTTCTGGCAGGAGTCCTTTGCAGCTTGCAGATCGACCGTCTGGGTGCTCGGCACTACAACAACCTTGGTCGCTTTCTTTTCCAGTTTTTGCATGTCCTTCGCTGTGTACTGGTCCTTGATATCCGACGTTGGTACATTCATGGAGTCGATGTAAAGAAAGCAAGAGCGCGTGCCGTGGCATTCTCCGCCAGCATCTATTTTCATTGAGCCTTTTCCTGTGCGAACTATCACGCACGGCTTGACCGGTTTGTCTTGGGCACCCGCTGGCAGAGCGAGTGCAACGATTGATAACGTTAGAGAAAGTGCCTTTCTCATTTATTTCCCTTCTGAGCGTAGCCGCTCAACAGAAGGGCGATTCTAGCACTAGGAAACTCGGAGGAAGTGTCAAAGTTGCTAGGTCATGAGTCCATTAAGACCACGGAATGCCATTACTCGAAATGGATGAAGGGTAGGCAGGACCGGCTAGACAGTCTGGTGACCGCGGCGTGGGCTAAGAAGCGCAAGGGCCAAAGCGCGCTTCACATGCCACTCAGCTTGAGACATTTGTCTAGTTCCCTCCATAGCGAGGGGTGGCCGCTAGTTTTAGTGCCATCTTTTCGCACTAGAACGCGAAACGTGGAAGGTGCATCGGGGTCATTGGTGGCAAGGTGGATTGCAGTCCCGCCAGTGTCGCGCCAGAACGCCGCCTCCAGATATGTGCTACGCGCCTTTTGTCCAGCCTTGCCTTTGCTCTTTCGCATGGTCACCTTCTGAAATTGGATCGCTACCTTTTGCCAAGTATACTATTGAGAAGCGCAAGGGTTTTTTCGAGGCATAATGTCCAACCAAAAAGAACGAATCCCTGATGCCGAACTCCGTTTGCCTGAGGGAACGCATTTGACGCTCTACAGCAATGAGGGTTGGGCGGACGACGAAACGAAGGTCAAAATCCTGGGGGACCGAATGGTCGCATTAGAACCCGGTCAACCGCGCGTTGTCGTTTTCGTTTATGAAGAGAACGGGGAGCGGGTTATCCGGATGATTTACGATTCGCACACGTGGAAACACGGGGAACATACCGATCTACCTATGCCTCCCGATGTCAAGTATTGGTTGTGTAGCACCGACGATGAGCAGAAGAGGGGCCGATACTTGGATTGGTACGGCATGTTTCCGCGATTGGGAAGTTAAGGGCACGGAGGGCTCCATTACATCACTTGGAGGAGGGTGTCAGCGAAAAGCCCCACCTCTCGCACAGAACGCGAGAAATGGGGCACCCGGCAAAAACACCGACAGGATATTTTTGTCCTTGACACCGCCTTCGCTCTTATCGAGGGGCACCCGGCCGGATGTCAGAAAAACACCTTCCTGGGAATTGGGGGAAGTGTTTTTTCTTGACATCCCCTTTTATAGAACATCCCTTTTGTAGAACCCCGGCGACGACTCTACAAGGCTGTTCGTGTCGGTGGTCGGTACACAGCACAGGCTCCCGCGCTGGTCGGTGATCAGCTCGGGCCTACCACTTCCTCAAACTGGTCCAATACGTCGTGCTCTAGTGCGAAGAGGATCAAATCCTGACGCGCAATCAGCTCTCTGTCCTCACCTCGGAGGTGAAGGACAAACAAATCTTCCTTCGCTTCTCGCTGATAATACTTCTCGACTCGAACATCGTCGCGACGGTTGAGGCGAGCCATCAACGCTCGAATTGTGACCGGAGCCTTTCTCTCGATCCTTGCCGACGATATCTTCTTGCTCCGCATGTTCTTGCCTCCACGGTTATCTTATGCGTGGTGTATATATTGTGTCAAGTGGGTCGTTCGGGAGACCGAAAATCGACGGCTACTCCATTTTCTTATTTCGACTGCCGAATCCGCCGGGTGCCCCATTTCTCGCGTTCTTTGCGAGAAGTGGGGCTTTTGGCTTAGAGGTCACGCTGGCCGGAATTCGCACTCCGATGTTCATTCGTCGCAGAAATGGTTCCGCAGTCGTGTGTAGTGTTTCTTCATGCCTTGGGGCTTGAAGCGTTATTACGGCACGGGAGGCCTCCATTACGTCACTTGGAGTTGCTACGGGCGTAGGCCGTTGCTCGGTGCTGTCGCGCGCCGGGACTGCTTCTTGCTGTCCTGGAACGGATGCGCGATCGCTACCGTTTTGCCGTGATCGGATACGTGGTCATGCCCGAGCACGTGCATCTGGTGATTTCCGAGCCTATCATTGATCCTTGGCAATCCCTCAACGGTGATTCAGGGTGTGAAGCTGGGCGTCTCCCGGCGACTGGCCACGCGAGGTGAATTTTCCGGTCATTTCTGGCAACGTCGTTTCTACGATTTCAATCTGTGGAGCCAACGGAAAGAGGTTGAGAAGCTGAAGTACATGCATCGCAATCCGGTTGTGCGCGGGCTGGTGGCGAGTCCTGAGGATTGGCGGTGGAGCAGTTACCGGTCTTATGCCTACGGAGAGGCTGGACTGGTTCGGATCAACGACTGGATTTGGTGGGAGGAGAAGATTCGGAGGAGCGCAGGGTGAGTGTCGGGAGGGTGCCAGCGGAAAAGCCCCACTTCTCGCACAGAACGCGAGAAATGGGGCACCCGGCGTCGCTTAGCTCCGCTGACGGCCGAGGCGGCCGTCTCCACATGAGTTGGGGTGCTGCGGGCGAAACCAAGGTTCCTCGCTTCGCTCGGAATGACAAACGTGATGCAGGGCTTTCAAACGTGATGCAGGGCTTTTCGCTATAGCCGGGAAACCTGGCGTGCTAAACTGACCTCAAATCCCACACCAAGGACAAAGGACAGGCGATGAAATTTGGCGTCATCATCTTCCCAGGTTCCAACTGCGACCACGATGCCTTCTGGACGATTCAGCAAGTCGCCAGGCAGCCGGTAACTTTTCTCTGGCACGAATCGCACGATCTGGAAAACTGCGACGCCATTATTGTTCCTGGAGGTTTTGCCTTTGGGGACTACCTGCGGACGGGCGCGATTGCGAAGTTTTCCCCGGTCATGGAATCGGTGCGCCGCTTTGCCGGGGGTGGAGGGTTGGTGCTGGGAATTTGCAATGGCTTTCAGATCCTGTGCGAGTCGGGTCTGTTGCCGGGGGCTCTCATGCGCAACACCGGATTGAAATATGTTTGCAAACCGGTGCAGGTGCGGGTGGAGAATGCTGCGACTCCCTTCACCAACGCTTGTTTGGTGGGGGAAGTATTGACCATCCCGATCGGTCACATGGAGGGGAACTACTTCTGCGATCAGGAAACGCTGGAGGAATTGCGCCGGGATCACCGTGTAGTGTTTCGTTATGCGACACCCTTCGGCGAGGTTTCGCCGTCCGCTAATCCGAACGGCTCTCTGGACAATATCGCCGGCATCTGCAGCGCCGGGGGCAATGTCGTGGGCATGATGCCCCATCCCGAACGATCGGCCGAACCGGAACTGGGCTGCATCGACGGGATGAAGGTTTTCCACTCGATGGTGGGAGCGATGGCCGGCAGGTAGATTTTTCGGTTCTTAAAAGCGCCACTACATTTCTGCACAACAAAATCAGATATCCACAGCAAAATCTGTTTGATAATTCCGCGGTTTCCTGCTACTGTCTCCGCCAGAGCGCTCCTCAATTTCCCAACTGGAACTTAAACGTCCGAGACACGACAAGGGAGGAGTGTGTTCAATGACCGCGAAACAGATCCTCGACGCTTTTTCTGAAACGTTAATGCAGGATGACCGAATCTTGAGCCCGCGCGAGCGGGAATTGATGACGAGTCTGCTGCAAAATGCCAGGGCCGCATCCAGCGGCAGTCCGGAGACGCAATCCGCTGTAGCCGCGATCATAGCGCGCTCGGTGGGTGAGACGGTGGCGCAGCGCGCGTTTTCACTGTTGGGTGGCAGCATCGTGGAGAGGATAGTGGCGCGCGCTGCAACATCGGAGGGCGGACGAGAAGCTTTCGCCACTGGCGTGTATGAGCCTCCGCCGGAGGACGCGCCGAGCGGACCGCAACCCCCGGGTGGACCGCAGCCCCCGGGCATCCGATCCCTTCGGGTGAATGAGCCCCCGCCGGAGGATGCGCCGGGTGGACCGCAACCCCCGGGCGGACCGCAGCCCCCAGGCATCCGATCTTTTCGAGTGAATGAGCCCCCGCCGGAGGACGCGCCGAGCGGACCGCAACCCCCGGGTGGGCCGCAGCCCCCGGGCGTGCATCGTTCGACCGTAGTGGCGTATCGAGGCGCGGAACCAGGTTTCGATTCGGGTAACGGCGTTGCGGTGCTGGATGCGTCTGTGATCGCTGCGGCACAGTGCGTCGTCTTGGACGAGTTCCTCGCTCCACAAGAACTGGACGAACTCATCCAATACACGCTGCAACACGAGGCGGAGTTTCGGGGCAGCGAAGTGATTTCTCCCAGCGGAAACCCAGGGGTAACCGATTACAGCCATCGCCGGTCGCGAGTGCTGATGGATATGGGACCGCATGAGGAAGTCATTCTGGACCGGATACGGGGCGTGCTGCCGACAGTGCTGGATCAGTTAGGGATCGACCAGTTTCCGGTCACGCGGACCGAGGTGCAGATTACGGCGAGCAATGACGGAGACTTCTTTCATGTGCACTGTGATGACGCGCAAGAGAGGGTGGCTTCGCGGCGGATGACCTTCGTCTACTTTTTCCATCGCGAACCGCGGCAGTTCGACGGCGGAGAATTGCGCCTGCATGACTCGCGCCGGGAAAGTGAGCGCCCTTTTGGCACAAGTGGTTACCAGACGATTGTGCCGCGGCAGAACCAGATCGTGTTTTTCCCGTGTTCGGTCAAGCATGAGATAACCGCGGTAGAGTGTGCCTCCCGGACATTCGCCGACAGCCGCTTCACACTAAACGGATGGCTTCACAAGTAAGAGACACGGCGTGGCTTGAGTGGATTGCAAGCCTGATGGGGGCAGGGTCGCGGCAAACGCTTACCGCGGCCTTGCCTCCAGAACAATTCTATTGTCTGCTCGACGAGTTGCCGTTGCACCTGATTCCGCGGCGCGCTCTCGATTCACAACATCGAAAGCGCTTCCTGTCTCAGCCGCTATTCCTCAACCCTCAGTGTTCAGTTTTGAGTGCGGGACAGATGCCGGCAGGACTGGAATCGCATCGGGATTTGCTGGAAGGTTTCCACTTGCAGAGTGCGGTGGCTTGGGTGCGTGACCCGGCTACCGAATCTCTGCATCCGTTCTGGCTCGGTCCGCGACTTGAAGCGGATGTTTTGCGCCTTCGGGCGGGCGAACCCGCGCCCGCTTCACTTCCGAACAAAGAGCGACTCTTACTGGCCGAGGCCGGCATCTTGGTACCGGAAGGCCACGCCGAACTCCGTCTTTCGGAGTGGTCGGAAATCGTCAGGAAGCGCGCTTCGGTGTTTCGAGAGAAAGGTTACGTACCGCTCGAAAACTTGATTCACCCTTTTAATCTTGCCGCCTTGCGTCGCTACTACCGGCACGCTCTGCGGCGGGGAACAATTAAGCTCGGTGACGAGCAGAGTTCGAGGCGATATGTAGCCCACAACGAGAAAGTGGCGCGCTTCTTCCACCACCAGATTGCGAATGCGGTCAAGGCCATCGCCGGCGAAGCGATCAAGCCTTCCTATGTTTATCTGGCGTCTTATTTGAGCGGCGCCGAGCTGAAGAAGCACACGGACCGGGAGCAATGCGAGTTCAGCGTTACGTTGTGTCTGGATTTCTCTCCCGAACCGGAGTTGGAAACATCGTGGCCGATCCGCCTCGATACCGCCGAAGGCACGGTGACGGTTTATCAGGCTCTGGGAGACGGCTTAGTCTACCGGGGAACGAGGGTGCCGCACTACCGCGATGTTCTCGGCGCGGGACACACTTCAACGTCCATCTTCTTCCATTACGTGCCTGCGGATTTTGCCGGGCCGCTTAACTAAGCTGTGCATTGCCTCCGTGCGGCGCTAGTGCAAGCCGGAAATCACGTACAGCACGGAAAAGACCTGATAATAGCCATATGCAAACCGCGAGCCATCGCGGCTCATGACCACAGGAGCGATCGAAACCACACCTTTGAGCGTCTCGGGCTGCAATTCCTGGATGACCGTTTGTTGGCCCGTAACCAGGTTGACCCGGTACACCTTGGTTGGAACGTCTCCCCGACGATAGCCATAGACGGAAGCATCATCCTCCGACCACTGGACAGGAACAAAGCTTTGTCCGAGATCCGGGATGGGATGCGGGGCTCCTCCGGCGACGGGATAGACCACGACCCCGCCGGTTTCATTGGCCCGAAGCATGTATTTGCCGTCGGGCGAAACTAGACCGCCGGTAGTTCCCTCCGGTGTGATCGGTGTTAATTTTCCATCGTCCACGCCTACGAGATAGCAGCGCACTCCATGGCCGGGTTGATTGCCGTTGAGGGTGATTGTTTTCCCGTCCGCGAGGAAGCGGGAGTTGCCGTTTTCGATGCGCTCCAGCCCACTCACCGGAATCGTGCGAGGCTGACCCGGGCCGATGGGAAGCAACATCACGCGCCCCGGGCTGCCGGTGATAATGGAGATCGCCCATTTGCCGTCCGGCGAAAGCCCGCCTGCGCTCCCTTCTCCCAGAACAACGGGCGGAGTACCGTCGATTTTACGAATGGCCACCGAATAGTTAGTAGGAGCGGCCTCGCTTGCATCCTCGAACAACACGGACTGGCCGTCCCGCGAGATGTCTTTCGCAACATCCCAATCATGCGAGGAAATGTCGACCGCCTTGCCTTTCTGTGCGGAGGTTGCCATGACCAGGCGTTCGGCATCCAGGCTCACCAGCGCTCGGCCATCTGGAGCTATGTCCTGCAAGGTCATCCCCGCCGGAATTCTTAGAACGGTCCTGGCAGCCCCTGCGGTATCCACGGCGAGCAAGCCGCGCGTATAACCATTCTCAGCGGCCGTAAACCAGATTTCCTTTCCATCGCCACTCCAAGCCAGGCCGTCCGCGGAGTCATACTGCGGAGAGAGTATCTTGAAATGTCCGGTATGATCCAAGAGGCAAACCAGTCCGCGGTCATCCCACAGCGACGGATGGTTGATGAAAGCAATCTCATCGGCTCGCGGAGAAAGCCGGACATGGCTGATCCAGCCATCGCTTTGGTATAGAACATGGCCAATCGGGTATTCAATCCGGTCACGGCCCTCAGCGTGGTGCACGACCGCCAATTCGCCATTTGCGCCCCAATCCGCCCAAGTAACGCCTTCCAGAACCTCTCTGGGAGAACCTCCGGCGAGAGGAGCGCGAGCCAGCGTGCCGTTTTCAATTTTAAGATGCGCCATGTGGGCGCCGTGAAGCACCAGCGCCAGTTCGCCAGTCTTGGAAATGGCTAACAAGTTTGCATCCGTGACGTTGAGCGTTTGAGTCGATATAGAGTCCCCAACGGTCGCGAACAACTGCAGCGGTTTGCCGTTCCACGCCGCCCCGTAGACGACCGAGCGAAAGTCGGGCGCAAAGCGGGCCGCGTAGACAGTGCCCTCATCAAAGGTCAGGCGGCGGTAGACGGGCGGCATTGTTTTTTGCTGCGCCTGTCTGCCCAGAAGCAGGAGTGCCACGATCAGGAGCGCTCCCGATAGGGCCCACGGCAGGACCTTCGCTCGCAGCTTTGGCGGCCCAAAGCCTTTTGCCCGTCCGCCAGAAGTGTCTGAAAGAGTTTCCAACGCGAATGCCAGGTCACGCGCCGACTGAAAGCGCTTTTCGGGCTCTTTCTCCAGACTATGACCAACGATTTGCCGGAACGGTACGGGAATGCCTGCCTGCTCCAAGGGGACCTCGGGAGGATCCTCGCGCAGGACGGCAGTAATTGTGTCGACCTCGGTCTCGCCGCGAAAAGGCCGCCGCCCGGCCAGCATTTCGTAGAGAATCGTGCCTACGCTGAAGATGTCGCTGCGATGGTCCACCGTTTTGCCGCGCAGTTGCTCGGGCGACATATACGCGACAGTGCCGACGACCGCTCCACTCCTGGTTACCGTCGTCAAGTCTTCGACGGAGCGTCCGGATTCTCCCAGCGCAGATTGCAGCTTGGCCACTCCGAAGTCGAGGATCTTGAGCCGGCCATCCGTGGTTACAAACAGGTTTTCCGGCTTGAGGTCACGGTGAATGACGCGGCGATCATGAGCCGCGATGAGACCTTGGACGATTTGCAGCGAGTAGTCCAACGCCAGGCGAGCCGGCAGCGGTCCCTCCGAAAGGCTTTTGCGCAGGGTCTTGCCCTCGAGCAATTCGCAAACGATGTAAGGAGAACCTTCGTCTAGTCCGACATCATAGATGGCCACAATGTTCGGATGATTCAGAGCCGCCGCAGCGCGAGCCTCCAATTCGAAGCGGCGGAGATGATCAGGGTTGTCGCTGGAAGCCGGACGGATCAGCTTGAGAGCGACATCGCGCCCTAACCGTTCGTCCCGAGCCCGGAACACCTCACCCATGGCTCCCGAACCGATTTTTTCGACGATTCTATAGTGACCTATAACTCGGCCATTCATGTGCAAGCACGCCCCGCTGGCATGTTAGGGGTGCACGTCCATTGCAGTCAATAACAGAATCGGGCCACTGCGCACTGCCTGATCGGGGGATAATGATTCCAGCCGATGGTTTCGCCCTTTGGAGGGGAATAGGTAATCGGCGAAATCGGGCGTCGTGCTATAATCTGTTTTCGCCTGCGAACTTAACGAGGCAGTCTGTGATCTTTCTACGGGCGAATCCCGCGATCAAACGAAATTATCGGACAGAGGTCTAGCCATGTCTGGCCATTCAAAATGGGCCACAATCAAGCATAAGAAGGGCGCGCTCGACGCCAAGCGCGGTAAGATTTTTACCCGTCTCATCAAGGAAATCAGCATTGCCGCGAAGAACGGCGGCGGCGACCCTGATTCGAACCCACGCCTGCGCGGCGCCATCGTCGCGGCCAAGGCGGAGAACATGCCCGCCGATAACATCAAGCGGGCCATTCAGCGCGGCACTGGGGAGTTGCCCGGAGCCACGTACGAGGAGTTTTCTCTCGAAGGTTACGGCCCCGGCGGCGTCGCGGTCCTCCTCGAGATCAACACCGACAATCGCAACCGGACCGTCAGCGAAATTCGCCACTGTTTCGGCAAGAACGGCGGCAACATGGCCGAGGCCGGCGCAGTGTCCTGGATGTTCCACAAGAAGGGCGACATCATCATTCCGAAGAGTGCCGCGAAAGAGGACGACTTGATGAACATCGTCCTCGAAGCCGGTGGCGACGATCTGAACGACGATGGCGAGAACTGGGAGATCCTGACCGAACCCTCCGCCTACGAGACTGTGCTCGAAGCTGTGAAGAAAGCTGGGATTGAGCCCGCATCCTCCAGCGTGGCCATGATTCCTCAGAACTACATCAAGCTGGAAGGTCAGGCTGCCAACACCATGATCCGGCTGATGGAGGCGCTCGAAGATCAGGACGACGTGCAGAACGTGCACTCCAACTTCGATATTGACCAGAAGCTGCTGGAAGAAGTGGCTGGCTAGTGGAGCGGCGCGAGATTCGAATTAGGCCGCCCTTTCTCGGGCGGCTCTTCTTTTTTCTTCCAACAGTGCGGTCCGCGTCCAAGAAGTTTTCAACACATCCGTGGAAAATGCTGTGGAAAAGCACGACCGTATCTTTGTAAGTGATTCAGCGGGAGATGCTTCAGCACTTTGCACCGGAGCGGGGGCTGGCACTTTCGTGGTGCGATGGCAAACCAACGCGGGCCGTCGCTGAGCCATCTTGTAATGAGCCGCCTTTGAAACTGAGACTCGACAAACTTCTCTTCGCTCGCGGTCTAGCTGCCTCACGAGAACGCGCCCAGGCTCTGATTCTCGCGGGGAAAGTACTGGTCAACGACCAGAAGCTCGATAAATCTGGCGCACAAGTCGCAGACGATGTCGTAATCCGAGTGCTCGGCGAAGATCTGAAGTATGTCAGCCGCGGCGGACTCAAACTCGAGCGTGCCCTTGAACACTGGCAGATCGACGTCGTGGGCAAAGTCTGTCTCGATGTTGGCGCTTCCACCGGAGGCTTCACCGATTGCCTGCTGCAACACGGTGCGACTCGTGTCATCGCAATCGACACCGGTTACGGGCAGATGGATTTCAAACTGCGCCAGGATCCTCGTGTTCGATTGCTGGAGAACGTCAACGCCCGCTATGTGACCAGCGAACTCATCGGGGAGCTGGCGGATCTTATCGTGATCGATGTAGCGTTCATTTCCGCAACCATGGTTCTCCCGGCTGTTGTAAGCGCTGGCTTCCCAACATCCGTCGATGAACGCCGTGGCCGGCAGGTGATCGTCCTCGTGAAACCTCAATTCGAAGCGGGCCGGGAATTCGTAGGGAAGGGGGGCATTGTGCGCGACGAGGCTGCTCAGTTAGGCGCAGTCGAGAAGGTTAAGGGGGCCTTGCTGAACCTCGCCTGCGCTCGCACCGATGTCATCGACTCACCCATCCTCGGCGCCGAAGGGAACCGTGAGTTCCTTCTCTGGGGAGTGTTTTAATTTCCTGGCGCTTGTCTGGCAGTTAAAAGTTTTTGCTCGAATTCTGTACAATCCTTCTTTCACTCTTTCGAACATGGCAAGCAAGTCCTCTTCTCAATCCAAAGTCGCGGCCATCATCTCCCGCCCAACCCGACCAGAGGTTGCGAGTACGGTTCCGGAATTGCTGACCTGGCTTCACGCGCACGGCTACCAAATCATCGTCGATCCGGAGACGGCGAAGTATTCCAACGGCGAGGAAGAGGTGCAGCGCTCGCAGATGTCTGCGCGGTCCCTGGACCTGGTTGTGGTGCTGGGCGGCGACGGGACGCTACTCTCGGCGGTCCGGGCAACGGCCGCGACCGAAGCTCCGTTGCTCGGCGTGAACCTGGGTTCGCTCGGCTTCCTCACCGACGTTCCGCTTTCGTCGCTCTTCTCGATGCTGGATGCGATCGCGCAAGGCCGTTCTCCCGTGGAGCAACGCTCGCTGATGCAGTGTGATTTGCTTCGCGTAGAGGATGTTCTGGGAAGCTACCTGGTGTTCAACGACGCCGTGGTCAACAAGACAGCGCTGGCTCGGTTGAATACCTACGACCTTTTCGTGGACAAGGTGTTCGTCTCCAGTTTCCGGGCCGATGGAATGATCGTGGCCACGCCTACGGGATCGACTGCCTACTCGCTTTCGGCAGGCGGGCCAGTGGTTATGCCAACGGTCAATGCTTTTGTGATTACTCCGGTGGCTCCGCATTCGCTCACGCACCGTCCGCTGGTTGTGCCGGATTCGGCGGCGGTCGAAATTGTCCTGCGCAGCGATGAGGAAGTGGCCTACCTCAGCCTGGACGGCCAGCCCGGCCTCGATCTGCGGGATGGGGATCGAGTTCGGTGCCGGCGCTCCGAGCACCGAGTCAGCTTGTATCGCACCGATACCGATTTCTTTCACGTTCTCCGCACCAAGCTGAAGTGGGGAGAGCGCTAGGCCATTGCTGATTGTTGATTGTGGATTGCCGATTGTTGGTTGAAGTCCTTAGCGCTTCGATTGTTTCAATCAGCAATCAACAATCAGCAATCAGCAATTCATAACTCCGCCGAATACAGTTCGCGCACTTTTTCTCTCCGCCGGATGACTTTGGCTGATTTTCCTCGAATCAGGATTTCCGCGGGCCGCGGACGCGTATTGTAATTCGAGGCCAATGCCATTCCATAGGCTCCGGCGTCCAGAATGGCAAGCAGGTCGCCCTCTTCCACTCGAGACAGTTCCCGATCACGGGCGAAGAAGTCGCCGGATTCGCACACCGGTCCCACCACGTCGACGGTTTCTTTCTTGGCTGCCAAGTCCCCGAACTGCACCACGGGAACGATCTCGTGGTAAGCGCCATAGAGCGCCGGCCGGATCAAGTCGTTCATGGCCGCATCGACAACCAGAAAGTGCTTGCCATCGTTTTCTTTTCTGTAAAGAACGGAAGTGAGCAATGTGCCGGCCGGCCCCACGATAGAACGTCCCGGTTCGAGCAGCAGATGCACCTTCAAACCGCGCAAGGGCTTGGTCACGGCTTGAGCATATTTCGCCACATAGTCGGGAAACTTCAACCGCGGTTCTTGATAGTCGATGCCGAGTCCGCCACCGACGTCCACGTAGTCAATTTTGTGCCCGTTGGAACGTAATTCGCGAATCAGATCAGCCACTCGAGCGATGGCTTCTGCAAAAGGCGCAGCGTCGGTGATCTGCGACCCGATGTGTACGCTAACCCCCGCAACCTTCAAGGATCGTGATCCAGCGGCCTCGGCGTAGAGCGTACGGGCGCTGTTGATCGGCACTCCGAACTTGTGTTTACGCAGGCCAGTAGAAATATAAGGATGCGTATCGGCCGCCACATCCGGATTCACGCGAAGAGCCACGCGTGCGACCATGCGTAGCCGCTTCGCACACTCTGCCAGAACCCTCAGTTCCGATTCACTTTCCACATTGAACAACAGGATCCGGGCTTTCAGCGCCGCCGTTATCTCGTCGCGAGACTTGCCCACACCAGAAAAAACGACTTTACTGGCGGCGCTGCGGCCGGCGACCAGCACGCGCTCGAGTTCTCCGCCGGAAACCACATCGAACCCGCATCCCTGCCGCGCCAGCAGACGCAGAATGTTTATGTTGGAATTCGCTTTAACGGAATAGCAGATGGTATGGCGAACTCGGCGAAACGCGTGGTTAAAGGTGGCCAGCCGCTCGCGAATAGCCGTCGCAGAATAAACGTAAAGAGGCGTTCCGTAGCGCTCTGCCAGCTTGGGGAGCGGAATATCTTCGCAGTGCAAGACGAAATCCTGACCACGCTCGCGAAGAACGAACCCCGGAGGACGCTGGGAGTTGACTTGGAAAGGCCCCGCAAGCTCGTTGCGCCGCATCATTTCCGTTTGGAGTGTCCTACGCTGTCCTTGACCTTGATCGCCACCACGGTTTGATCGTCGAAGGTCTCAACCCCCGCGGAATGCTCGGCCGCAGCTTTGAAGAGCGAGTCCACAACGCAGTCGGCGGTTCCGCCCTTGCATTCCGCTACGATTTGCTCCACCCGCCCCCGGCCAAACATCACGCCATTGCGGTTGCGCGCGTCGAGAATGCCGTCACTGAAGAACACAAACATATCTCCAGGCTTCATCTTGAATCGAAACTCATCGTAATCGGCATCGTCAAAAAGCCCCAGCGGCAAACCCGTTGCCTCAATCACACGGTTTTTGCCCTCGTGTACGTGAATGGGGCGCGGCAGGCCCGAGTTGGCCACGGTGAGGAGCCGGTGCTGATCGTCCCAAACCGCATAGATGAGTGAAACGAATTGGGCTTCGATGCGCCGCTCCGCCAGAGACATGTTTACCGCTTTGAGCATCTCCGCGGGGCCGGGTTCAATGGGCGCATGCGAGCGCAGGATTCCGCTCACCAATGCGGCGTAAATCGCGGCCGGCGCGCCTTTTCCGCTGACGTCGCCAATCACAATTCCCAGCCGCGAAAGCGAGTAGGGAATGAAGTCGTACAAATCTCCGCCGATAGCTCGCGCGGGCACAAACTTTGCTGCCAACTCCAGATGCGCCTGCTTAGGAAGCGTTTGCGGAAGCAACCGCATCTGCAATTCCCGGGCGAGCCCTAAATCTCGCTCCAGTCGCCGCTCCTGCCGCGCGATCTCCTCATACAGGCGCGCGTTTTCAATCGCGATCGCCACTTGCGCCGCCAGAGTCATCATGGTGCGCCGGTGATCGTCGGTAAAAAATCCGCGGCGGGTGTGCTCCAAATCGAGGACTCCAATCACTTTGTCTTTATAGATCAGCGGGACGGCCAATTCCGAGCGGGTTTCCGGGTTGCCCTCGATATAGCGCGGATCTTTGCTTACGTCCGGCACCAATACCGCCTGCTTGCTTTGCGCCGCATAACCGACCAGCCCGCGCCCCACCGGCACCTCGTGCTTGAGATGAATATTTTCGTGAAAGCGCAGAGAGAAACGATGTTGCAGCTTCTCACCGGAAGAATCGAGCAAGAGAATGCTGAACATCTGGTAGTCGATCAGCTTCCGGAGCAGTTCCGCAACCCGGCTCAACAATTCGTCCAGATTTAGAATCGACGACAACTCGCGCGCAATTTCGTTGAGCAGCACCAGGATGCGGGCCTGCCGCGTCGTACGCGTATAGAGCTGTGCATTCTCGATCCCGCCCGCGATCCGCGAAGCCACCAGCGTCAGCAGGCGGCTGTGCTCTTCCTTGAAATAACCCGGGACTCGGCCTTCCAAATCGATGACGCCGATGACCCGGTTCTTGGTGATGAGAGGCACCGCCAATTCCGAACGAACATTGGGAATAGCAGCGATATACCTGGGGTCCCGCGTCACATCGTCCACCAGAACCGCCTGCCGCAACTGCGCCGCTTGTCCGGTCACGCCTTCGCCCACTTTCACCCGGGCGCGCTGGGCGAAGTCCGGCGGATAGCCTATCTGGAAGCGAAAGCGCAATTCCTGCGTCTTCTCGTTAAGAAGAAGAATGGCGAAGATTTCGTAGTCGATGACTTTGCGCACCACCTCTGCGACCCGGCGCAGGGTCGTATCCAGATCGAGCGATGTCGCCAGTACATCAGCTACCTCCAGCAACAGCGGCTCAACAGGAAGATATTTTGCAGGCTTGCTCAGAACAGATCCCATTTGTTTTTCTATGATAGCAGCCGCGCTTTCAGTACCCAGTACCCAGTACCTAGTACCCAGTACCTAGTACCGAGTTGCGAATACTGCAGTGATTTAGCTTGTTGGGCGATTGCTGGGTACTAGGTACTCGGTACTAGCTTTACTCCCGCGGCACGATGCAGATGTCGGCCAGGTTGCGATAGCGTTCGGCGTAGTCGAGCCCGTAGCCCACGACGAATTCATCGGGAATCGTGAAGCCGACGTAGTCGCCCTGCAGAGGAAGTTTGCGCCGCGAGGGCTTATCGAGAAGAGCCGCGATTTTTAGCGATCGTGGCTGGTGGGCCATCAACAATTTTTTCAGGACCGTGAGGGTCAATCCTGTATCCAGAATATCTTCCACCACGATCACGTTCTTATCCTTCATGGACTGGTCGACGTCCTTCGTCAACTTCACTTCGCCCGTGGAGTCCCATCCGCTCTTCAGCTCCTGGCTGGGGCTGGGACGGTTTCCATAGCTGGAGACCCCTATGAAATCAAAGGTTGCATCGAGGCTCACCTGCCGCGCCAGGTCGGCGAGAAATATGGCTGAGCCCTTCAACACGCCGACGAGGATTACCGGCTGGCCCGCGAAGTCGCGCGTGATCTCCGCACCCAATTCGGCGACTCGTTTCGATATCTCATCCCGCGAAATCAGCACCTTCAGTTCTGTCATGGCGTTTCATATTAAACTACCATCCGGAGCTTTTACTTATGAATCTCAAAGGTGTTCAACTTACGTGGCTGGGCCACGCTACGTTTCGCATCGTCACCCCCGGCGGCACAATCGTGATTATCGATCCCTGGATCATGAATAATCCGATGTGCCCGGCGTCCGAGAAAAAGGTGAAGGGCGTAGATATTCTCTTGTGCACCCACGGTCACGGCGACCACATCGGGGATGCAGTCGAGGTCATCAAACAGCACAATCCGCAGGTCGTAGGCATTCCGGAATTGTGCGGATGGCTGGAGAAAAAAGGTGCCAAGAAGATCGCCATGATGAACAAGGGAGGCACTCAGAAGCTTGGCGACGTCAAAGTCACCATGGTGCACGCCGATCATTCCTGCGGCATCCAGGATGGCGACCAGCTGATTTACGGCGGCGAAGCCTGCGGTTACGTTGTTGAGTTCGAGAATGGCGTTAAGATCTACCACGCCGGCGACACCAACGTGTTCGGCGACATGGCAATCATTCGCGAGCTGTACGCGCCTGAAATCGTGATGCTGCCCATCGGCGACCACTTCACTATGGGGCCGCGCGAGGCGGCCTACGCCTGCAACCTGCTCAAGCCGAAGGCCGTCATTCCCATGCATTTCGGCACTTTCCCGGTGTTGACCGGAACGCCGGGCGAACTGCAAAAATTGGTGCCTGGCGTCAAGGTTGTTGCCTTGAAACCCGGCGAGACCGTCAGCAATTGAGAATCGGCGATTGAATTGTTACGTTGCGAATTACAAACGAAACTGCAAGGGAGATATGCGTGGCCTCAAATAAACCGAAAAAAGAACGCAAGCCCAACTGGCGACATTATGACCTGGCCACCGCCGGGCCGGTCGACGATTACCTGTACTCCTTACTTCCCAAGCGCGATGAAGTCTTGGCGGAGATGGAAGACTACGCGACCAAGCATGACATTCCGATCGTTGGCCCGGCAGTAGCGCGGGTGCTGCAACAACTCGCGTTGACGATCAACGCCAAGACGGTTTTCGAGTTGGGTTCCGCGATTGGATACTCGACCATCTGGTGGGCGCAGGCGGTCGGCGAAAAGGGCCGCGTCATCTACACGGACGGCGATTCCAGAAATGCCGAGCGGGCTCGCGGTTACTTCGATCGAGCCGGCGTTTCCAATCGCATCACGCTGCACACCGGCGATGCCCTTGAAGTTCTTTCCGAGCAGAAGGAGCAATATGACATCATCTTCAACGATGTCGATAAAGAGGACTACCCGCGCGTGCTGCGCCTGGTTTCACCACGCCTACGCAAGGGCGGCTTGTTCATTACCGACAATGTTCTGTGGAGCGGCCGAGTCGCGGAGAAGAATCCTAAGGAGGCGCGAACCAAGGCCATCCTTGAGTTCAATCGTCTGCTCTATAATTCCGCGGATTTCTTCACGACGATCCTGCCGATTCGCGACGGCTTGGCGGTCGCGTTGAAGAAGTGATGCTCAGATCGATTTCACGGGAATCTCCAACAAGTCTTCCACCAGCCCGACTTCTTTCTGCAGAAACGGCTCGGCATAGGTCACGCCGCCGAGCATGCCGTAGTAGCGGGCCATTGCGTCCACACGGGCGCGAATCTCGTCATGGGCGGGGAAGAGGTCTTTTCCGGCTTGCTGGTCGCTGAACTGCGATTTGTAGGCCAGAATAGAGGCAAACTTCTGCTCGAACTGCTGGCTGATGTCCACCACAAACGTCGGACGCACGTCGTAATAAAGCGTGGCGTACAGGATTTTGAATGGACGATGCGGAGCGAGCGGCGTAGCGCCGGCATCCTGCCGGCTGTCCCCTCGACTAGATCGGGGCGGGCTCTGAGGGTGTCCCGCCCTCAGAGACGCATCCCCTGCGGTCTGAGTGCCGAATGCTGAGTGCTGAATGCTGAGTGCTTCTTGTGGGTCCAGTTTCGCCAATCCCGCCAGAAAGCAAGCCTCATATCCCAGGACGGAACAGGTGTAGTGATCCGGATGCCGTCCTTTCCAGTAAGGCAGAATCACCACGCGTGGCCGCGTCTCGCGGATCACGCTGGCAACTTTCAGCCGATTCTCCCAGGTGTTTTCGACGCGGCCGTCGGGAATGTCGAGCGCTTGGCGCCAGCTCACGCCGAGAATTCCTGCCGCATCTACCGCTTCGCGTGCGCGATCTTCCGCGCTGCCGCGCGTTCCCATTTCGCCTTGCGTCAGATCGAGAATGCCTGTCCGCTGCCCTCGCTGCGCCGCTTTCAGAAGAGTGCCACCGCAGGTCTGCTCCACGTCGTCGCGGTGAGCCGCAATCGCCAGAATATCGAGGGGAGTCGAGGACATGTTTGTCGATCTTGCCTTCTCGGAAACTGAACTGCTTCTACTTCTTCCGCTCCACCAAATACCGCGCCAACTCCTTCAACGTTTCTGCGCGTTCGCCAAAACTTTCCAACTCTTCAAATGCAGCGCTCACCAATCCGTCCGCCTTGCGCACCGACTCATCAATCCCGAACAGCGCCGGATAGGTCACTTTCTGTGCGGCGGTATCTTTGCCGGCAGTTTTGCCCAGTTGCTCGGAAGTTTGCGTGACGTCCAGCACGTCGTCCACTATCTGAAATGCCAAGCCAATCGACTGCCCAAATGCCCGCAACTTCTTCACGTCGCTGTCCTTCGCTCCGGCGTAAATTCCACCGCTCACCAGGCTCGCAGCGATCAGCGCTGCGGTCTTCGCGCGGTGAATATACTCCAGCATTTCTGCCGTCGGCTTGGTCTGCTCGGCTTCCAGGTCCACGACCTGCCCGCCGATCATGCCATCCAGCGTTCCTGTACCGCGCGCTATCTCTTCGATGATCCGCACGCTTGCTTCCGCCGGACACTGCAGCCGCGCCAGAACCTCATAGGCCTGAGTCTGCAACGCGTCTCCGGCGAGAATCGCAAGAGCCTCGCCGAACACTTTGTGGCAAGTGGGACGGCCACGGCGCAGATCGTCGTTGTCGAGCGCCGGGAGATCGTCGTGGATCAGCGAATAGGTGTGCAGCATCTCCAGGGCTGCTCCCAGTTCCTCGATCTTCGCGGGCAACGATCCCGCAACCATGCGGCCGGCCTCCATGCACAGCACCGGACGCAGTCGCTTGCCGCCAGCGAACACGCTGTGCCGCATCGCCTTGTGAATCGAAACCGGATGCTGGGTCTCCAGCGGAATCAGCCGATCCAGCGCCGCATCGGTTCGGGTTCGACCTTGTTCGAGAGTCTGTTGCAACATTAAGCAGTGAGTATAGCAAGGCGACTGTCGAAGCTGAAAAAGCGGGACGCCTCTTGGCGTCCCGCTTTTTCGAAGACTCGGCTGACTCCTAGGCTGCCGTATTCCGTCCGACAGCAACGCTGCGCAAGGCCGAGGTCAAAACGTTCTGCACGTCAGCGGCGCATACGTCGCTGGCCCCAGCCTCCATGGCGGCAATCCATAATTCTTCATCCGGCACGCGATAAGTGCACACGATCGGTAGCGAGGGGAAATCGTGGTGCAGGCTACTCACATCCGTAAGACGAGAGGCCTCCATATCCAGAATCACGACCTCGGGGCGGCTCCGGGCAACTCGCTCGCGAAGTTCCTCCTCGGAACGCGTCAAGTGGACCGTATGGAAGTGAGAGGAAAGCATACCGGCCAGAGACTGAGCGACCCTGGGATCGCTTTCAAGAACGACGACACTGAAGCCCATAGATCCTCCTGACGTACAACCGTCAGTTAACAGCGGATTAGGGCTGCGGGGAAGGGTTCGGAACCACCTACTCCACAGACATTACGACCTGACGAGCACCGGCGACGAATCTTCCGCCTACCCGCGGGCAGGGGTCTTTTCCGTCAAGGGCTCAAACGGCTCAGCCTGGAGCTTCCCGTTCTTCTTTAGCAGAATCTCCACCTTGCCTTCGGCCTGCTCCAGCTCCTTCCGGCAGGTGGAGGACAGATTCATGCCTTCTTCGAAGAGGGTAAGAGATTTTTCCAGAGGTACATCTCCCTTTTCCAGTTCCTGCACGATTTTTTCCAGTCGCTGGAGGCACTCTTCAAATTTGGCCAATGGCGTTTTGCTCCTTCTCTATTGATGCTACGATCTGCTCGAAGTGTCCAGTGTTTTTTTGTAAATAGTTAGTGCAAGTGAGTCGGTTCTCTCCACAAAGGGAATGCTAATCGGCTGCGGAACCGCTCGTTCCCAGCGCTTCCAGCACATCGACCGCCGAGCTGTAGCGTCCCTGCGGCGCGCTGATCTGCGCTCCTTGCACCGTGTGCCGGACTGCAACCAGCATCTCCCGGGCAATGGCCACACCCTCGGCTCTGGCCGCTTCCGGCGTTTGGGCCCGCGCCATACGTTCCAGGATGGAGTCTGGCACCGACACGCGAAGCTCGTTCTTCATGAACTCCGCATTGCGCACGCTGACCAGCGGCCAGATCCCAGCCACTACTGGGATGCGGCAGTGCTCGATGCGCCGTAGAAAGTTTTCCAGCAGGCGGATGTCGAAAACCGGTTGCGTCACCGCATATTCGGCTCCGGCTGCAACCTTGAACTCGAACCGGCGGATCTCCTCATCCAGATCGGTAAGCCCCGGATTCGCACCCACACCGATCACAAAGCCGGTACCCGCGCCGATCGGGTTTCCGCCGAGGTCCAACCCCCGGTTCAGGTTGTGAACGATGTTGACCAGGCCGATAGCGTCCACATCGAACACTGCCGTGGCATCCGGATAGTTGCCCATCTTCGGCGGATCGCCCGTGATGCAGATCAGGTTCTTGATTCCGACCGCAGCCGCTCCCAGGAGGTCGCTCTGAATGCACAGAACGTTGCGGTCGCGGCACGTGTAGTGCAGAATCGCCTCGATTTCCGCGTCGCGCTGAACCAGCAGCGAGAGCGCCTGATTGCTCATACGCGCGGAAGCGCGGGGACTGTCCGGAATGTTGACTGCATCCACGCCAACGGACTTCAGGAATCGCGAGCCCTCTAACTCCTTGCGGATATCGGTTCCCTTCGGAGGGACGATCTCCACCATCGTGACAAATTCCCCACGGGCCAGCTTCGCCCCCAAAAGAGATCGTGCCTCTAGAGGCTGCGCCGGTGTGGCCGTGGGTGTGGCGGCAGCTCCCGCCGCATGAGCCGAGGCCGCCTTTCCCCTGGCCTCCCCAACTCGCAGAGCGGATTTCATCACGCGAATGTGGTCGGGGGTGGTTCCGCAACATCCGCCGACGAGTCGGGCGCCGGCGGCGACAAACTTGCGCGCGTAGCTTGCCATGTACTCCGGAGAGCAAAGGTAGATGTTTCTGCCCTCCACCGATCGCGGAATGCCGGCGTTCGGCTGTGCGGCGAGTGGCAGGGAAGTGACCGCCCGCACGCGCTCGATCGCCTCCAGCATAGCCACGGGGCCCACGCTGCAGTTGCAACCGATAACGTCCGCGCCCCAATCCTCGAGCCGAGGCGCAAAAGTCTCCGGATCGGAACCGTCCAGGCAGTTGCCGTCTTCGTCGATCGTAACCTGCACCACCAGGGGCAGCTTCGCCCCAACGTCCTTCGCGGCCAGTACGGCCTGATGGAGTTCCTCAAGGTAGCCAAAAGTTTCGAACATCAGCAGATCGACTCCGCCCTCCGCCAGCGCCTCGATCTGCTCGCGGAATGCCTGGCGGGCCTCTTGGAACGAAGTTTTTCCGAGAGGTTCGATTCTCGTTCCCAACGGGCCAACCGATCCTGCCACCCAGACATCGAAGCTCTTGGCGGCTTCCCGCGCCAGGCGTGCGCCCGCCCGGTTAATCTCCGCCGCTTTGTCTGCGATGCTGTGCCGGGCCAGCCGGAAGGAGTTTGCGCCGAACGTGTTGGTTTCAACGATTTCAGCCCCAGCCTGCAGATAATCGTGGTGAATCGCCCGAATCAGGTCAGGCTGGGAGATATTTAACTCGTCATAGCAGCGGTTGATGAACACGCCGTTGGCATAAAGCAGCGTTCCCATCGCGCCATCGCATAGAATAGGAGACTGTTTGATCCGTGCAAGAAAATCACCCGCCATATGGACCAGAATACAGGATGAGCGCAGTTTCCTGCATCCAAGCACCAAGATTGGCAGGGCTTTCCGCCGTCGAAGCTGCGCGAATCACGATGCAGTTCCAGCGCTCTGTTATAATCCGCTATTTCGCACTTAAATCTCTGTTTTTCCTGCAGTTAGGAGCCCGACGTTTGACGAAATCCGCTCTTTTGCCTGCTGTGCTTGTAGTCGCAAGTATTACCTTCGTTTCGTGTGGGGGCAGTGGAGTGCCTATCACTACACCGCCCAGCAAAGATACTACCCGTGTTCTGGCCTCGCAGACTGTCTCAAGCCCCACCGCAGCGGCCGGTCTGGTACTCGTTGATGGCGAGATCGATACTCTGGGAAGGGGAGGGATCAGCGCAGGCAACGCGCCCGGCCTGATGGCCATATCTCCGGACCGGAGCACCGTGCTGGCCTTCGATTCGTCGAGCAACAAGGTTTACGTGACCAACACGAAGACCGAAGCTTCAACGGGGAGCGTACAACTTCCCGGCCCGACCTCCAGCCTGGCCATACCGGTGGACGGCAGCGGTTATGCGGCAGTGCCTGCCGCTCCGCTGACCGGCCAGACCATGGGCGCAGTTGTAGCGATGAACCTTACGTCCGGGGGCGTCCTGGCTACGATCGGCGTGCCCAATGCACAAACTGTCGTGTCCAATCCAGCTGGAACTCAGCTCTTGGTTTTCAGCAATGATTCGGATGCCGTGACCATCGTCTCGCCGTTTCTGCTGAACACCGGCAGCCCGGTCACGGTTACCGTCCCCGGCTTCGACCGTCCAGTCAACGCGGTCTATAGTAGCGACGGCAGCACGGCCTACATCCTGAACTGTGGCGCCCAGTGTGGCGGCACGCAGGCCAGCGTGCAGATCCTGAATTTCAGCACGACGCCGCCGACTCCCGGTGCGGTAGTTCCCGTAAACGGCGCAACAGTTGCCTTTCTCTCCGGTTCAACGCTCTACGTTGCGGGGCTAGGCACTCCGACCGGGCCCCTGTGCGCCTCGATCCCGAACGCTGCTCCTACCGCCGCTACGTATTGCGGATTCCTCGACATCGTCAACCTGACCACCATGCAGGATCCGAATTACAACAATCCTGCGGCTGAAATCGCCATCACCGACGGCTACCACAATCGCATCGACATGAGCAGCAACGGGCAGCTCTTCGTCGGCTCCTATGGCTGCACCAATGTCGGCAACGTGAACGCCCCTCTGGGAACAGTGCAGGCAGAAATCCGCGGCTGCCTCGCCATCTACAACACCACCAACGGAGCTGTGGTGATCCCTCCGGACAATGGCGATGTCACCGGCCTGCAGAGCTTCAGTACGCGCTACGTGGAGTATGTTGCCGAGGGCGGTAACCTGCGCGTCTACGACACGACCATCGATAGTCTGCTGTTGAACAGCTACATTGAAACCGGAACCATCGAGATCACCGGCCAAGTCATCGACGTAAAAGCCATCGATTTTTTCTGATCGATTTTCCGATCCAGCGCGGCGCGCTCTATCGTGCGGGCTCCAGTATCAGCCGATGTGATTTGGAAGCCTCGACTGCCTGAGGCGTAAAAGGCAATGTGAATGTGAAACCCTCATACCATGCTTTCCATTGGTCCATGTAGTAGGGACTGAGAAAGTTTCCTCCCTGGCCCGTTACAGTGTTCAAGGTCGATTGATCCAGGTCCGCCAGATTCGCGGTGAACCGCTCCGATGGTCCATGATGGCGGGTCACAGCTCTTACCGTGTAGCCGCTCCCCGATTGCTGCTGTACTCCCGGCGCAGTCCAGCGCCCAAGCAACGGGATTTTTCCCAGCACCGGATGCTCGATATCAATTGCGTTGACCGTGCCCCAGTGCCAAGCCGCCAAATCCTTCGGCGCGTCCTCGCTATTCACCGCGGCTTCCACCGCGGCGGTCAGCAGCTCATCGTAGTTCGGATATTTTTCGGGCAGCCAGCGCTTGGGCTGATGCAGCATCACGTTTTGCAACCACACCGTTCGCATCTCCCAGTTGTAGGTCTTCCAACTCAACGTGGTTTCCTGCTTTGAATCTTTGGGAACTGGTCCCAGCCGGGGTTCGAGCAGCAAGCGGGTCAGCTCACGAGCCGAGCGTACGGCAATCGTGGCTGCGGTCGAAGAGGCACCCATGCGCCCGTCCCAGTTGCGCATTAGATCCGCGGCCTGCTTGGCCCGCGCGGACGGTTTTGCAGCGTGATCCACAGCGTAGACAAAACGCTCGGCGGCAAACAGATCGTTTTCCGAGTGAACATCGTTCTCCAGTGCAAGCATATCTGCCGGCGAAAACTTTCCTCCGGATTCCAGCACATGATAAATGCGCGCCGTTCGCCATGGCGCTTCCCACTCGGCGCTGATGGAATAAGGATAGCCCTCGGGCGTGATCCGTCCGTTGGCCGTTGCGATCACTCCGGACGCGGGATTGTAAATGTTGGGTAGCTTGTCGAAAGGAATGTAGCCCGTCCACTCGTGGGCATCGTCTGCGCCGTTGACCGGCACACCGCCATCGCCGGACGCGCGAATCGGAACCCGCCCGGTTGTCTGGTAACCGATGTTGCCGTCTACGTCGGCATAAACTACATTTTGCCCCGGCGCATCGAGTTGCGAAAATGCTTTGCGGAAATCTTCCCAGTTTTGTGCGCTATCGACATCGAAAAACGGCATGTGCAGGCCGTCGTAGAGCGTCCAGCGCAGCGCGATCTGCCGCGTCTCACCGGGAATCAATTCACTGATAATGGGCCCGTGCCGCGTAATCTGCACATCCACCGTCACGTCTGGCTGGCCTTTAATGTGGATCACCTCTTCGCGGTGTTCCGGCTGCCGCCAGCCTTGCGGAGTCTGGTAGGCCCCCTGCGCGTTGATGTTCTCGATAAATGCGTCGGCCACGGTGGGTCCAACATTGGTGAATCCCCAGGCAATTCGCTGGTTGTGGCCAACAATCACGTAAGGCATTCCTGGCAAAGTCACTCCGGCAACATCCAGATTGCCTGACTGGTTGCCCGATTGGTCGGCCAGCTTTAGGTGAGCTTCGTACCACAGGTTCGGCATCTGGTGTCCGAGATGCATATCATTCGAGAGCAACGCCTTACCCGTGACCGTGTGCGCCCCTGAAACAACCCAGTCGTTCGAGCCGTTCACCGCTTCTGGGGCGTGCTGCGCCCAAATCTCAGTTGCACCTCGCCGCTGCGTCAGAGAGTTGTCCGGGCTGTCGTCATCATCGTCCTCGTCGTCGGAGTCACCCTGCTTTTCCTGATCGTTTATATCCTCCCGCATGACGGTGGGCGGGCGGTCGTGCCAGGAACGATTCACGTAGAGATCGGAAGTCAGCTCAGGACCCAGCTTGGCCAGGATCTTTTCACGGGCGAGCGCGTCGGGAAGGGAATAATAGTTGAGATCCTTCACCATCTGGTTTGCGATGACGATCGAATCCTCTGCCTGCCACGGTTTAGGCCGGTACTTCAAAATCCGAAACTCAAGCGAAAGGCGGTGTGCATGGGACTCGATAAATGCATTCACTCCCCGCGCGTAGGCGTCAAAGTAAGAACGGTCGCGCGGACTCGCCATCTGCAACGATTTTCCGGCCGCCGCGCGCAATCCCAGGATGCGCTGCTCGCGGTCGATCTTGAGCGTGTCCTCGCCGAGAATCTCTGAAAGTTCTCCGCCGGCGAAGCGCCGCATTACGTCCATCTGCCAGAGCCGGTCCTGCGCCGTCACGTAGCCCTGGGCAAAAAATAAATCTTCCAGCGTCGCGGCTTCGATTGCCGGAACTCCGTGGCCGTCTCGCGTTACCTTCACCGGCGCGGAAAGACCTTTCACTTGCAGTCTGCCGTCAAGCTGAGGCAGGGCAGAGCGCGCGATGAAGTAGGCGTAGGCGACCGCGCCCAGTATGAGAAGGACCAGGATCAGCAGCAGCCAGAGGAAAACGCGCAGGCCGGTCGAGCGCCGGGAAGTAGGAACGCCGGCTGAAGCCATTGTGCTCATAATTGTGCTCATGAGGAGATTTGATTGTAGGAGGGTTGGCGCTCGCGATACAAATGGAGCGCAGCCGTGAATGGAAGGAAAGAGTTGGCGAAGCGCCCAGACCCCGCGTCTTGCAAAGGTTTCGACCTAGATCCCGCTCGGTAGACGCGATTGACTCGCGATCGTTGACGCTCGCTCATCTCCGTGGGACAATGTCTCGCCCGCGAAGGAGGCAGCCATGCCACGCTCTCCCCGCTCCCGTAAGAAACAGAATCTCTCCCCGCCGCTCCACCATCGCCTCAACGCCTACACACTCG
>Ga0302324_100000818_pt1 | contig 78544 bp, 61 predicted proteins | sample Palsa_T0_1_FD_201949 | JGI IMG/M metagenome (GOLD analysis project Ga0302324, IMG submission 201949) | Peat permafrost microbial communities from Stordalen Mire near Abisko, Sweden - Palsa_T0_1 | ecosystem: Environmental > Terrestrial > Soil > Palsa > Peat permafrost | place: Sweden: Abisko...
CGTCGGCTGCGCGATTGGGAAGAAGAAGATTTATGGCTCACGATCTGGCGAGCATTCCTGGGCGAACTGGACGCCGCGGGCAAGCTCGATTGGGAAGAGACCTTTGCCGACGGCTCTTTCGCCTCGGCAAAAAAAGGGGCGCGTGCGTCGGAAAAACCAAACGCGGCAAGGGTACGAAGTGGATGGTGGTGGTCGACGGCCAAGGTGTTCCTCTGGGAAAACACCTGGACTCGGCTTCCCCCAACGAAGTCACGCTCATCGAGAAAACGCTGAGTTGCGTGGCCGTCCCGCGAAATGGCCCTGGACGCCCCCGCGGCAAACCGACGCGATTGATTTACGACAAGGCTGCCGACTCCGATCCGCTGCGAAATCGCCTGAAAAAGCGGGGGATCGATCTGATCTGCCCGCACCGCGCCAATCGCGTCAAACCCATTTTGCAGGACGGGCGGAAACTGCGGCGATACCGAAAACGCTGGAAGGTCGAGCGAACCTTCGCCTGGCTCGGCAACTTCCGTCGGCTTCTGGTCCGTCATGATCGCAACATCAAAATGTACAGTGCGTTTTTCCACGTGGCTTGCCTCATGATTACATTGAGGCAGTTTTGAAACCGGTTCTCAACATTCGTAATGCGTCGCCGCCATAGATCATTTAAGTGTTTGTCGAACTTCTTGAGTATTGCCATTGGACTATTTAACTCCAAAGGCGGGCGCCGAGTCGGTCCATATAGGAACGATAGTGTATCCATTGCAAAGTTCGAGTTCGACTCCGTGGCAAATGAGTCCCTTTTTTTGATGCTTGTGAAGCTGAAGGAATGCGTGTGGACCGACAATTGATCGGACATCGCGAGGTATCTAAGCAGGTCGGGACGCGCCGCACGAGTGCGGCGGCTAAATGGGATGCTGTCTTTCAAGCGGCGCTCGCGTTCTCATCTCATTCCATCTGATACCGCATTTCCACCTGCGGGCCGACGATCCGCACGGTCATGTCGTGCGCGATGTCGTGGTACATGGGGTCGGCGGTGGCGCTGCCCCAGGCGAGAGCGAATTGCTCGAGCTGAGTTTCGGCGTGCATTTTTTCGCTGACTCCCAAGACCACCTCGTTGGCTTTCAGATCTCGCGCGGCGGTGGCGATGGCGAAGAGGGGGTTGTTTGTCGGCAATACCACCGGGTGAACTTCCTTGCCGACGCGCTCGGCGATGGTGACGATTTTCGTGAGCAGGTCGCGGTCCTGGTCGTCGACGCTGGTTTCGTGGGGGGTGACGCCGAGGGTTCTTGCCGGCAAAACTTTGCAGGTGACGACGACGACGTCGCGGGTGTCGGTATCGATTTCGGAAAGGACGCGCTCCAGGACGGGGAGGCTTTTGGGGCCGCGGGCGGCGATCAGGACGGGCTTGGGGTGTTTCAGGCCGAGGGCTGCCACGGATACTTCTTCGCTGGAGCGCTCGTTGAACTGTTCGAGATGCGCGTGTTTTCCGCCGTGGCGGCGATGGGAGATGCGCTCGACGATGATGAAGACGGTCAGGAACGTGATGGTGAAGCCGACGCCCCAGATGGTGGCGGTTTTCTTGGTGAGGAGATTGATCAGTGCGGTGCTGGCGAGGATGAGGAAGACGATGAAAATTCCGATGGGGATGTCGATCTCGCCCGATTTATCGCGCTCGTGAATGTTGAGGGGAACGCGATATTGGCGCGGGGATCGGTCCTTAAAGCGGAGGAAGGCCATGGACATCGTCATGAAGACGAACGACCAGATGACGCCGAAGGCGTAGGCTTCGCCGAGGGTGTCGACATCTCCCCAGCTTGCGAAGATGACGATCAATTGCAGGACCATGATGAGATTGATGAGGCGGTGGGTGGTGCCGAAGCGCGGATGGGGATGTTGAAACCAGGGGGTGAGGACGCCGTCTTCGGCGAGGCGATTGAGCACGCCGTTGGAGCCGACCATGCTGGTGTTGACGGCGCCGGCGAGGATAAGGAAGCCGACCGTCACGACGAAGCATTCCATGAAGATTTTCAGAAGCGGCGGGCCGGAGAGGAACTGGACCAGGCCGTTGATGAGATTGTCGCGGTATCCGCCATCATCGCGCTGCACGTGATGGGTGGGATCGAGCATGATGGTGGTTCCCGTGGGGATGATCTCGATTTCGCCCTTGCTGTCGGTGATGCGGTTGACCTGCATGCCCCAGTCGCGCGGGTGGCTGGCATCGTGCTCGCGCAGGTAATCGACCTCGACGTAATCCTTTCCCTGCACGGTGGCGGGGTGCCCGTTTTGAACGACCATTGTTTTGACGCGCCAGCCGTCGGGGATGATGACGATGGCGAAGAAGCTGATGAGGCTCGTGAGGAGCATGGAATAGAGGAAGATGACGAAGCCGGCGCGGAGAAGATTTTTCAGCTTGGGGGCTTCGATTTCGCGATTGACCTGCGCGAGCGATTCTTCGCCGCTCATGGCCAGCAGGGTGTGTCCGAAGGCCACGAGGATTCCCAGCGCACCGAGGATGCGCGGGAAATTTTCGAGCCACCCCTTGGAGGATTCGTTGCCGCCGATGCCGGAATCGGTGAAGACGGGATGCAGCGGCGGGGCTTGGAGGGGGACGTGCTTCAGGAAAATCGTCAGCAGGCTCCAGGCGATGATACCGATGCCCATGATAGTGGTGAGCTGCATGATGCGCAGGGCTTTGTCGCTGGATTCATGGATGCCGACGATGTTCAACCGCCAGAAATAAATGGTGATGAAAATGGCCAGGAGAACGGTGGCCAGGTTTCGCAGGCCGGGGATGCTGGTGGAATCGATGGGGGGATGACCGAAGTGGCGCAGGCCCAGGTTGATCATGTCGATGAAGAGGCCGACCATGTACTGTCCGGCGGCGACGGCGCTGATCGGGCCGGTGAGGATGTAATCGAACATCAGGGCGCTGACGGATAGCTTGGCGAGCCCACCGCCGATGGCGTCTTTCACCACGCGGTAGACGCCGCCGCGGGTGAACATGGTGCAGCTTTCGACATAGACGGCGCGGACGGCGTAGCTGAAGAGCATGACGCCGAGGATGAACCAGGGGGCGGCCTTGCCGATGGCCTGCTCGGAGATGCCGCCGATGTAGTAGGCGGTGCTGGCGAGATCGCACAGGACGATAGCGGCGGCGCGCCAGAAGCTGATGAAGGCGAGCGCGACGCTGCTGACGACCAGGACGTTAACGGCGCGGCGTGTGCCGGTTTCGGGAAGCTGTGCGACATCAAATCCGCTGCTGGTGGTGGGAAGCTGGGCCATAGGTTTTCAAACTCCAAAGGCGCGTCCGCGATGACTGTTGGTCAATCGCAAAATGCGCGCCGAGGCAATCCGGTTAATACCGGAGCCGTTGGGCAATCGAGCGAGTCAGTTCGTCAAAGGGGGGAACGCTTCAAGCGGGCTGGCCTGATTCGGCCGAATGTACCCAAGCGTAAATTCCCTTTCAGTAGCCGACGGGGTTAGCTGACGGGCTGGGCGCTAAAAGTCGCCCTCGGCCAAAAAGGCCAATTCGCCCCTGCCTGGGAGGATTGCCGCGGCAATGGGCCGAAGTGCGAAATCCGAACCGCTCGGATTCGTCGGTCGCAATGCCGTTACCATCCCATCAAGCTGCGCGGAACACTCGTCCCGCGATGGGTTCCCCGCGCCCCGGAATGACTTCCAGGGCTTAGGCGGTTTACGAAGGGGGGAAGGATAAGCCGAGCGTGGGGGTTGTCAAGAGAAAATGGGGATGGGCAGTGCAAGCGGCAAGGGGCAGGTGCAAGTAAGTGTCTTGGATTGCTCGCGTTATGGAAGCAGAAGGCGGCAGCTCAATCGGACCAGCGGAAATCGAAGCGGCTGAAGGGCGCGCCGGGATATATCTCCTGAGCGAGGAAGATCACCGCGAAGATGGAAATCAGGATGGCGATGATGAGCAGCAAACGATCGAGCCGCGGCGCGAATCGGGGTTTTGCACCCAAGAGGAAAATCAGCATCGGCAGGAGGGGGATGAGATATCTGCCCTGGACTCCGTCGATCGCTGGTTCGGCGACTGATCGGCATTCGATGTAGAAGCCGATCAGAATCGCGAGGAGATCGGCAGCGGCAATCGAGATCGCAAAAATTGCCACGGGCCAGCGGAGAGGGGGGCCGCTAGCGATGACCGGGATGAACAGGATGAAAGCATAGATGACCACGAGCACGGTCGGCATCAGGATTTCATTCCAGCCGAACGAGCCGACCACGCCGGAAAAAATCTCCTTGCCGTGCAGTGTCATCGTGTGCAGCAGGATGGGAAGGATCGCGCCCGGGTGGTGGAGAATATATTGCTCCTGCGCGGCGGGATTAACCGCGGGGTTCAAATCGACCGAGGGCATGCCGTGAAACTGCAGCATCCACAGGATGATGGCCGCGCAGTTGTAAACCGGGAGCATCAGGATCAGCGTGCGATATCGACGAGCATTTCCCAGGCGATTTTTGGGAATCGCCAGCGCCAGCAGCGAAATCGGCATGTAGGCGATTTTTGTGAGGGAGAGGCAGATTGTTGAAATCAACAGCAGGGCGAGATCGCCGTTGGAGGCGCGGCCGGGCAGAAATATCAGACGCCAGAGCGCGCTGGCGACGATGAGCGACATCGCGATTGTGACCGCATCGGCCGAGAGCGAAGCGGCCAGGAAGAGCGACATCGGTAGCAGGGCGATCAATGCCAACGCCAGACGTGCGCGACACTCGGGCATCAGGCGGAGGGCGACAGATGCGAGCAGGATGTAGCCGACAAGGTTTGCCTCGCGCGCGACGTACATGACGGCGATGGCAGAACTGCAAAAGGGGCGGGCGATGGCGATTCCAACGGCCTGCGGAATGAACGGTATCCAGGGATATCTTGCGATGCTTGGGAAAACGATGAAGCGGATGTCATGTTCGTCGAAAGGGATTTTTCGTGCATCCAGCATTTGCGCGACGCGGGCCCCGTCGAATGAGACCTTGGCAAAACGAATGGCGAGGAGGGGAATTCCCGATGGCACGTAACCGCCGAGAATGTTGTTTTGTTTCTGCGGAATGAGCTGCAGGCTTGCGAGCTGATAGGCGCGGGCAAAGTGGGCGCATTCATCCGGGGCTTTCAGGGGTGGATTGACGAATACAAATCCGTTGCCGATCACGAATGCGGCGATTGCGAACCAGATGGGCATTCTTCGGGGCATTAAATTCATCCCCAGTTTCATCTGTGCGCGATAAGCGATCAAACGTTTAGAATATTTTTATCGGCTACCGAGCGAAAGCCCGTGTTCGGCATCGCCCCCGCAACGATGTAAATGATTTCGCATTTAAGCGGTCACATCCCGACGCTATTCCACAAACTGGGGATAAGAGCAATTGAAAAGCCCCGGATGAATATCCGGGGCTTTCTATTCCGTGATTGATTAAGAGTATTCCGCTTTAGATCGCGGCGAACTTGCGGCGAAGCAGGGCCACAGCGCCCAGACCGGCCAGCGTCGCCAGCGCGGCGCCTGCGGAACTGGGAAGCGGCACGCTCGCGACGGCTCCGCCGCCCTGCCCGCTGATGGTGATCGCATTGCTGATAATTCCCGTGTCACCCGGGTCCAGCGACAAGTCCCAGGTGAACGCGAACGCTTCGTTGCCGGTGGCCGAGGCGGTGCTGACGCTGCTGTCGGCGGTGCCGTCGATCAGCGTCGGGGTGGGCGTGGAAACGTAGGTCAGCTTCACGCCGGTTGGATCAGTCTGCGTCGCCGTGTTGGGAGCGCCGGAGGGGCTGAATTTCAGCGTATCGTTGCTCGGCGTGGCGTTCAGGTTGGCATCGAACGAATCCTGGATGATGAAATCCACCGGGCTGGCGACGACAGCCGGCGAGACGCCAGGAGTAACCGACGGCCCGAGGTTATTGACGGTAATCGTTTCAGCCAGACCCGCGGTGCCGCTGCCCTTGGCGCCGCCGGTGAGAATCCCTTTGAAGGTAATCGTGAAGTTATCGCCCTCGTAAGTTCCCGATAATGTGGCCGAGGCAATGTTCTTGGTGAAGCTGTCGCTCACAAGGGTGAGACCGTCATCGGCAATGGGGACAAAGTCAGTCCCATTATAGATGCTGAGGACATCACCCCCGACAGGCGAGCCACCGAATTCGTTCACACCATTGACGAGCCAGGAAACCGCCTGGAGATTCGAATTGTACGAGATGGTTGAATCGCCGCTGGTGATGGAATAAGTGGCGGCCCGGGCGGCATTGCCGGAGCCGAAAAGACTTCCGGCGGCGACAAGCGCGCCGGCAACGATCAGCTTCTTTCCCGAAATTCCAAACATGTCTCTCTCCTTGCGTGATTACTGCTGAAACCCTGACGTGGGAATCCGGGCATTCTTCGGCCCCCACATTTTACCGAACCCACACGAATTCCGTATGTAAATTCTCCCCTGAGGGAGGTGAGAACAAATCTATACCACCCCCGTGGCAATGCAATTCAAATCTGTGGTCAGCGGACCCCCGGAGAGGCGGGAGCCGTTAAGGTGGGGATAATGATAGTCCTCTTCCGAGTTTACGGCGCAAGAGGCATGCCAGGAGCGCTAAGTTCCTGAAGATAAACGAGTCCCATAACTGAGTCGTCCTGGTCGTAGTCAACCGGCCCCGCCCAGCTGTCGGATTCGCCCGTGCTTTGAACATGCTGGATGAAATTGAACTTCAGAAGGCGCGGTCTTTTTGCACTGTCGCCCAAGAGCAGCCGCCAGGGGATGGCAACTTCGCCGTTCCACGAGCCCGCCTGGGCGATGTCGGCGTAGCGGACACTCGTGCCTTCAATGTCGCGCCAGGGATCGGCATTGGTCCTGGGATCAAGCCGCCGCTTCACGACGCACACGCCGCTGGGCTTAAAAGCCATATAGGTGAGCGGTCCAACCGAGTTGTCATCGTAAATCGGCTGGACGAGCGCTTCGCACAGATCCTCGCCCCAGGCGCGGCGGAACTGGTAGTCCACGAAATTGCTCTGCGCGTTGCTGACCGCCGAAGTGCCGGCGACGTGGAACGCGAGGTAAAAGTTGTCGTCGCTCCATCCCGTGTAAATTTTCGAATCCGTAGACGCCGGCTCGATGCGCCAGTGCTGAATCGAGGGCCGGTCGACCATCTTGGTGAGCGGACCATCCTGAATGAGATCTTCCTTGGCCCAGTCGTCGAGTTTTCCGTCGATTCGAAGCTCCCCCTCCCGGCGCACGCTGGTGGCCACGGGCAACATCGCCTGCGCGGGATAGGCGTTTTTGGTGTAGCCGTCGACGAAAGTAATCTCCATCGGCTTGCGGGAATTGGCGGTGACGTTCGCGAGGTTTACGCGCGCATCCATGGTGAATCGCTGCACCCAATACGTCCGCAAGGCGCCGATCACCACCGGCTGAGGTTTGAATTCCCATCCATCGCCGGCGCCGGTCCATTGCAATTGATTTTCCTCGGGTTTGTTGTCGCCGGCGTTGTAGATGTCCACGCCCAGGCGGAGAAATACCCAGGGATCGCCGTTGGATTGGCTGGGGTCGTCCCACGACCACTGGGCTGAACGCGGCAGCAGATACGGCCGCTCCTTGGGCGCCTGCCAGCGGATGATGTCGAGATTCAGTTGCTGCTCTGCCGAGGCGACGGAAGGATCGCTCGCCTCGGCGCCGACGGGCCGGGCCAGAATCGATCGGGCGAGAATGTCGTGCGCCTCGTCCCAGGTTTGCTCATCGACGGTTCCGCTCAGCAGGCCATATTCCGGATCGGGCGCCTGCACCGGCTGAAGCTCGACCTGGCGCGTGAGCAGCCGCGCCAGGAGAAACGCGTTGGTGCGCATGCCGCGCTGCTCGGCCAGCAGGAGATATTCGTAATCCTCCTCGGCGCGGCGGAGCCATTTCAATTGCACGCTGGGGACGGGCCCGTCGATGCCGAACCAGCTTCCGGGATAAAACCAGGTGATGCGTCCGGGATCGGCCTGGGCGATGGGATCGTCCTGATCCGGCAGCGCGCCGGGCCATTGAATCAGATCGGCGTGCCGCAAGTACGCCAGCCATGCCCACAGGCGCACATCGCGTTCATCGGTTCCCGCGCCGACGTAAGGCACCAATCCCTGCGCATCGGTATTGAGCCAGTGCTCGGGGCGGGCGGCATTGTCCGGCCAGGTTTGCGTGGGCGCGCCAAAGACCAGACCCGGGGCGAGCGGCACGACCCGCGGCGCCATCGAAACCGGAATGGCCGCGGGATTGTCGCCCGATTCAAATTGAACCTGATCATCCTCCAGCGGCAACATCACGCGCGTCAGCGGATGAGATTCCATGATCGCGCGCGCGTCCATGGAGAGTTGAACGCTCTCCAGCAATGTCGCGCGACCCTCGGAACGCTTGGAAAGAATCACCGCCGAGCGATCCAGCCAATCCATCCGATTGAAATGAGTCGAGGCGTTGCCCCAATATTGGCGCTGGCTTTGGGCGTCGTAATTGTCGAGATAATCTTCGTGCGGGACCGGCCAGAAGCCGACGGGCTGTTTGTCAGCCATCCCGTCTCCATCCAGCCAGGGTGAAACCACCGTATCGAAATCCGACCAATCCACCTGCGGGCGGTCGGCCTCGGACCATTTCACCGTGGGCTGGAGCCGGGGCACGAAAACATCCGTCCGATTGAGATGCGCCAACTCTTCCAGTTGATCGAGCACGTGGATCGCCGCGGCGTAGCGGTCGTCGCCGCGGTTCATGAGCCGGGGAGTGATCGCCTCAAACGCATCGGTGTACAACTGCTGAAGCCGGTCCCATTGCAGCGGGCTGACCATGTGAAGATTCCGCTCCTGCGGGAGGGCGAAATCATAGACGTGCACCGTGCCGGTGAGCGTCGCCAGCGTTTGATCGGTGGCGGCCGCGACGAGTTCGCATCTGAGCGTGTGGTCGCCCGCGGCCGCTTCATCGGGGATATGCAGATCAATCCACACGACGGGGGATTCGGCGGCACCGGGTTTGGACTGGGCATCGAAGGGATGACTCGGGCTGCGCAGGGCCGTCAGATCGACGATGCCATTCGCGCACGGCAATGGAACCAGCGCCCGCGGCAGTTGCCGGGTGCCGGAGGAGAGACCCGTCTGCCTGACATACCCGGCTCGGTTGGTGTCCACGGCCATGGGAATCGCCTGGAACGCACTGAGGTTGTCGGAGGCAATGGCGGGGGCCAGCGTCAATCGCAGGTTAAGGTTTGGATTGGCCGCCGCATTATCGATCTGCAGCGCGAAGCTGACCCATTCATCATGAGCGGCTGAGATCGCCACCGGCGCATCGCCCAGCGCGGGAAGGAGAACGTCATTGACATCCACCGATTCCAATGCGACCGCAGTCGCGACCGCGGGAGAGGCGACGGCAGGAATTGCCGGTTTGCCGGACTGGCACCCTGCAAACAGCAAAGAAACCATGAGTATTGCGCAAAGGCTGGGCGATTTTGCAGAGCACGCCGTTTTTGCCTGCGTAGTCGGTGTGCATCGAAATGCCAATTGCCACAACTTTCGCCGGTTTCGCATGGATTTACGTGTATTCATGTACAGGTACAACCAAAGAAAATTCTGCGGAAAAACGGCCCTAACATGGGGAAAAACGTCGGCGAGCGGAGGTGATTGTCTACAAAATCGGGCTCTGGCACAACTTTTGTTCTACTCCAAACCGTCAGGACATGAATGATGAACAAACATATGGGATGCTTTTTGACGGTTGATGATACACAGGCGAGCGGGTTGCTGATGAAACCCGTCATGACTCCCCTCGCCCGATAAGCCTCGTTTCCTCCTCCGCCAGGCCGCACGGCTCAAACCCTCCGCCGTGCGGCCTATTTTTTTACTTTCAACAAATAAGCGTCCGCAGTCAATTTCTACTGAGGATATCCACGGTGCATTCGATCACCGGATCGGGGCACGACCAGACCAGGAAAAACAGCGCCTCGCGCGCCATCCGCTGCGCCGGATCGTCCAGCAATAGCGCCGATCCCTTCCGCAGCGCCACCAGCGACTGCGTGATCCGCAGCGTCAGATCGTGACACGCGGCCCGCAATCTCGGCCCGGAGTCGCTATCACCCTGATGCCTGCATATTTCAACGACCTGATCGTGTAATTCCGAAAGCTGCCGCCCGAACTTTTCCGCCAGAAATTTCGCGCGATCGGACGAATCGGACGCCATGACTTCCATCGCTCCCCGGCACAGTCCAAACGCCAGGAACGCTTGACCGAGCGCGATTCCCTTGCTTCGCCCGGCCAGCGCCTTGGCCGCCGGACCGCGCAAAATCCATCGCCGCTCAAGACGCACCGATTTCAACTCGACGCGCGAAGTCCAGCTTGCTTGAAGCGAAACCAGCGGCATCGGCGGCGCGACACTCACGCCCGGTAAATCCGTCGGCAGAACAAACAAAATCTGGTTCCCATCCGCGAGCACCGCGCCGGCGACGATAAATTTCGCCTTCGCCGCGCCCGTGCTCCACGGGATCGCGCCGTCCAGAATAAAATCGTCGCCGCTGTTTTGCGCGCGCAGTCCACCCTGGCGGCTCGTCGTGAGCTGCGCGATGCCGATGGTGCTGAAAAATTCCCCCCGCGCCAGCGGCGGCAGCAGCATCTCCTGCAGTTCGTGATTGTCCGAGCCATCGATCAACCCCACGGCCGAGTCGCGCTGCGACACCACCAGCGCCGTCGCCAGCGAAGCCGATGCGATGGATTCGTAGCGCAAGTGCAATTCAAGCGGCTCGATGCCCTCGCCGCCGAAATTCGCCGGCACAAACCACCGGAAAGCGCCGATGGCGCTGAGATCGGCCAGATCATCCGCCGGCCAATCGCCGCTGCGATCGTGCGCCGTCGCGCGTCCGCCGATGGCGGGAAGAATCGCGGTGAGCGCGGGAAGCTGGGACATCGGATCGATTATATCAAGTGACGGCTGGCAAACTGCCGGTTTCTTCGTTTGAATCGTTATTACGAGATTCCGCTATGGAATAGATGAGCGTAATGCGAATTTGAATTCAGTTTGATCGGTTGTCGTTATCATGCCGATGAAGATCTCCAACTCGAATTCTAGCGCGGGCAGTCGATTCTCGCGGGCTTGGTGGGCCGGGGGACGTTCGGAACATCCTTTGGAGAGAGACGCGCGGAGTCGACGGGAACCCATTCCTGGCCTCGGAAGGATCGCGCGAACGTGAACGGGCCCACCATACCCGTTCGCAGCGGTCGCTGGGTCAATTATTCGAGCCGGCCGACGTGTTCGGCACAGAGCCGGTTATCGATAAAAATATTCTCAACTCTTATCGCACCACGCGATGGTAAAACTGGGAGTATGGGGCAATCTCTTCGTCTCACTCCTCAACTCGGTTACAATTTGCCCCGTGCCAAATACTCAATCCACCAAACCCCTTCGAGTCGGAGTGATCGGTTGCGGGCGAATGGGCCGGCTGCATGCCCGAGTTTATTCGCAGATGCCCGGCGTCAAACTCACGGGTGTTTTTGATTCGCAAACGGAAACGGCGGCGGCGGTGGCGGACGAGTTTGCCGCGCCGCTGCGCAAAAGCATGGACGAGTTGCTGCCGGAAGTGGACGCGGTCACGATCGCGGCCCCCACCAAATTCCACCTCACCATCGCCCAGCAGTGCCTTGGCCGCCAAATCGCCTGCCTGATTGAAAAACCGCTGGCCAAGGATGTCGCCGAGGCGAACAAAATCGTCGAGCTGGCCAGGGAAAACAAAATCACCGTGCAGGTGGGGCATATCGAGCGGTTCAACCCGGCCATCCGCGCCATCTCACGCCTGGAGATTCAGCCCCGCTTCATGGAAGTCACCCGCATCAGCCCGATGACTTTCCGAAGCATCGACGTCGGCGTGGTGCTGGACATGATGATCCACGACATCGATATCGTGCTTCGGCTGGCCAACTCTACCGTCGCGCGGATCGACGCCGTCGGCGTCAGCGTGCTCGGCGAGGTCGAAGACATCTGCAACGCCCGGCTTACGTTCGCCAACGGATGCGTCGCCAATCTGACGGCGAGCCGGCTGGCGATGCGAACCGATCGGCGGCTGCGGGTGTTCAGCCCCGATGCGTATGTGTCTATCGATTATCAGAAGCGGCACGGAACGGTGATCCGGCGCTCTGGCAACATCGACGCCATCCGCGCCGCCGCCGGTCGGATTCGCAGCGGCGAGATTCAGGATTTATCGCAGCTCAATTACAAGGACCTGGTTCACATCGAGGAATTGCCGATCGACGATGTCGAGCCGCTGCGTGCCGAGCTCGATGCGTTCGTGCATGCCGTGACCACCGGCTCCAAACCGGTTGTGACCGCCGAAGACGGCCTGCATGCCGTGGAAGTCGCCACGCGCATCGTGCGAACCATCGGCCCGCCGGTGCTGGCGTGAGTTTCACTTCTTCGACCACTGCGAATAATTCTGCATCGCCATTTCCACAACCGGTTCGACGTTTTCCTTCGATGTGATTGACTCGGCCACGAGTTTCTCGAACTCCGCCTCGCGGCGCTGCGTGCGCTGAACGTCGTCGAGCCGCTTGGTGATGGTTTCCTGCACCTGTCGATCTGCGAATGGCTTGGCGCCGCCGATCTGGCGGGTGATGACCTTGAAAACGAAATACGCGCCCTGGTCCTCGATGACATCGCTGATCTGCCCCGGGGCGGTTTTCCAGACCTGGGCCTCGACATCGGTGAACGCCAGACCGTTGGGCCGGACAGTGATCTGCCCGCCGTTGCCGGAATCGCCGGTCGCGCCGGGGAGGTCGTTTTTCCGTTTGGCGTAATCGGCAAAATCCTCCCCGCCCAGCGTGCGCTTACGGATGTCGATCAGCTTCGCCTTCGCGGCGGCGGCGTTGCCATCGTATTTTTCGGGATCGGCCTCAATCAGAATGATCGACGCCTCCGTGGGCGTGGTGAACTCCTGGATGTGGGCATGGTAATAGCGGAGTTCATCGTCCACCGTGACGCTGATTTCCGGCTCGATCTTCCGAGCGAAGTAGAGCTTCTGCAGAAATCCGCGGTAGACATCATCCTCTTCATCTTCAAACGATTCACCCGATGCCGCGGCCCGCAGACGCGCCACCTGCTCGGAGCCGCCCGCCTCGGCGACCTGGTTCTGGCTCCACAGCGTCGTCAGCGCGTGCGCGAGCTGGATGTCCTTGGAATCCAATGTCCGCTCCGCGGCGGCGACTTCCAGCTCGTCGCGCTCAAGTTCCTGAAGCGTTTTTTCAATCTGATACTGCGCGGCGATCTTAAACTGGTTTCGGTCCATCTGCTGGGCGAAATTCCGCAGGACGTCGATATCCAGGCGGAGGATTTTGTTGGCGTAGATCGGCGTGCCGTTGACCACCTCCACCACGCTGCCCAGGATCATGTATTGATCGGTCGCCATCACGGGCTGTGCCGCCGGCTCGGTTGAAGGAGCGGCTTCCGCAGCCGCGGGCATCGTGGCGGGCTCGGTGCTGGCCAGCGCTGAAGTCCCGGGGGCGTGCTCATCGCCGATGGAGGATTCCGCATTCAAATCGCCCGGCGATGGGTTTTGCACCGGGGGCGGCGTGTGGCTGTCGGGCAATGGAATCACCCCGGGGCGATCCAGCGGTGAAATCGGCGACAGCGCCGCCGTGTGACGCGCATAAAAATCCTGCGCCAGCACCGGCTGGGCTTTGTCGCTATCGCAGCCAAAAATCAGGATCGACGCCCCCGCTGCAATCAGAATGCGAAACATCGTGCCGTTGAAACCACCCATGCTGGACTATTCTATCTCGACGGCTGCGTGGAGGCGACGATCATCTTATTCCACTGGTCATCCGACTCGATCTCCACGGCCCCGGCCGCCAGCGCCCAGCTTCGAAAGCCGTCGGGCGCGTTCCTGCAATTCAATATATTGGTCAGCTTGATCGACTTGATCGACTGCCAGTTGGAAATTCCCGACAAATCGGCATTACGCAGATCGGCCTGATCAAGATCGGTTTTATCGAGATCGACGCCGCTGAGATTGGCGCCGGTCAGGTCGGCGCCGAAGAGGTCGGCCCCGCCAAGGTGCGCCCAGGCAAGATCCGCCCCGCGAAAATTGGTCGCGCCCAGCGAGCTATCCCCCAGATCGGCCCTTCGCAGGTTGGCTCCCCGCATGTCGGCTCCGCTGATATCCGCGCGGAGCAACTCCGCGCCGGGAAGATTGATGTTTTGCAGATACGCTCCACCGGACAAATCCACCGCCACGAGCGGAATGCCGTCGGCATTCAGATCCTGCAGCGCATCGATTCGTCCGCCGTTGCCCCCTTTGCCCTGGGCGGTGTTGATTACCTGCCACGCCTGGTAATGCCGCTGCTCGCGCCGGTCACGGGTGCCGGCAAAGTAGAAGATCACGCCGACCAGAATGCTGAGCGTCCCGCAATATTCGAGGACTTCCAGGAAGACCCAGCGCCCCAGAAACCACGCGGCCCATTCGCTGGTCCACTCGACGAACAGAAACGGGATCGCGATTGGATTTCGATGTCGCCAGCGATATTGCCGCCACGGTTTGGGCCGGTGCGGTTCTTTGAAGACATACGGCATGTTCGCAGCCTCAGGTCCGCATGGCCTGAGGATCCAATCCCTGTGATTGACACCAGCTCTGATATTCGAAGGGGGAGATTTCGCTCGGCTTGATCTCGCTGCGTCCGCCCCAGAAAACGTTGGTGTAGGAGACCGCGATTCGCTGATCGGCCAGATGTTCGTCAATGGCGCGCTTGTGGGCGAGCAGCAAATTCTTGTCGGTGCCGTGGGCGACGCCCATGACGTTGACGTGATTGAATTCCGGCCCGCCTTCGCGCCAGTAGGCGTGGGTCATGATGTGGAATCGCCCCACCTGCCGCCCCGCGTCGATTTCCCGCCCGGGCGGAACGGCCCAGTGGAACAGGGCGTTGAAGCGCGTCACCCGCTGGCCGTCGGAGAGCGGCTTCACATGTTCCAGGAATGTCGAGAACCGCCCGATGACGCCGCGGCGGTTGAGGTCCTCGGCCACGCGGCAAAATTCCCCAATCGAAACCCCCGCCTCGGCGGCGCGCTTTTCCCACAAATTGCGCGATATTTCCTCCGGCGCGAATTCGCGCTTCAGCGGAATCAGCACCCGCCAATCCAGATCGCTGAGTTGGACGATTTCGGTGTCGATGACTTCCGCGGGCTCATCCGCCTTGCTGCCCAGTTCGATCCCCCTGCGGCGGACGTGCCCCACACCCAGCACGAACAGCCGTTTTGCCGGCATCAATCGGAAACGCTCGGCCCCGGTTTGCCGGCAGAGATGCTGGCAATGTTTTTCCATGGAAAATCCCTGCGGGACTTTGAGCGTGGTCCACAGCCGATATTTGCTGCCAGCCACCGCCGAATCTGTGCTGCGGATCACCACATGCCCGGAAAACGGATCGCGCTGGAACATCCACTCGAACGCGCTGTTCAATTGATCGGCCGCCACCACCCAGGCGACGAGTGACCCCTGCGCCAAACTGGTGGCCAGCAGCGTCTGGCGAACCCGGCGAATATGGCCGCTGCGAAGCATCGCCATGATCCGCTCGATCACGATCGAGCTTTCTACTCCGCTCTGCCGGGCGATCTGGGCGATGGGATCGGCGCAGAAGCCGGCGATTCGGTCCTCGGATTCGGCCAGTATTTGCCGGTTGATCGGGTCGTCCAGTGCGACGGGAATGTCTGTGGTCATGATTTGCCCTAAAGCCGCCTGTATGTAATCATAAAACGCTGCAGATGTCACTCCGCCAGCACTGATCCCGAAGAGGAACCAATGAGCGATCCAGCGCCTAAGCCCGATTTATCCCCCGAATCAAACGGTGACGAGGAAATCCAGCCGTTTGTCATCACCATGCCGGATGATCCATCGTCCGGCGGCGACTGGTATCTCTGGGCGGCGGTGCTGGCGCTGATCGCGCTGGTGGCGTTCTGGCCGGCGATCAACGGAACATTTATCTGGGACGACGAGCAGTATGTCACGCAGAACCGGGCGCTGCAAAGTCCGCAGGGACTGGTGGAGATTTGGAAAATCCCGCCGGGCACGATCCAGTATTATCCGCTGACGTTCACCGCGCTGTGGATCGAGCATCAGATCTGGGGAAACAATTCGCTGGGGTATCGCGTCGTCAATCTGCTGCTCCACGCCGGCGCGGCGATTGTCCTGTGGCGAATCCTGCGGCGACTGAAAATTCCCGGCGCGTGGGCGGCGGCGGCGATCTGGGCTGTGCATCCCATCCAGGCAGAATCCGTCTGCTGGATCAGCGAATGTAAAAACGTCCTCTCGGGCGTGCTGGCGCTGGGATCGGTGCTGTTCTATCTGGAATTCGCGGGGATTTATGATCCGGACCTCAAGCGCAGGACGTGGAATCTGACCGATGATTGGCAGCCCTACGCGATCAGCGCGGCGATGTTCATCCTGGCCATGCTCGCCAAAACCGCGGTGGTGTTTTTGCCGCTGGCGATCCTGGCGATTCTCTGGTGGAAAAATCGGCTGACGTTTGCGCGCATCGCCGGGGCGGTTCCCATGCTGATCATCGGCGGGCTTCTGGCGCTGGTAACCTCCCGCCTGGAAACCAATCCCAACGGCGCCGTCGGCGCGTACGGGCCGGAGTGGCAATTGAGCTTCGCGCAGCGGCTGCTCATTTCCGGGCGCGATTTCTGGTTTTATATCGGCAAGCTCCTTGTGCCGATTCATCAGTCTTTCGTCTATCCCAGAATCGTGCCCGGCGCCGGCGATGCGGTGCAATGGCTGCTGGTGGCGGCGGCGGTCGCGCTGCTGGCCGTGCTGGTTGCCGCTTCTTCCAAGCTCGGCAAGGGGCCGGCGGCGGCGATGCTCTGGTATCTGCTGCTCATCTTCCCCGCGCTGGGATTCTTCAACGTCTATCCGTTCCGCTTTTCGTTCGTGGCGGATCATTTCCAATACCTGGCCGGCATCGGTGTGATCGTGCTGGTGGTCTCCATTCTTGCGGCCATTTTAAGCCCGCTGTGGAGAGTCGGCGGGAGCGCATTGCAATCCGCCGCCGCGAAAAGCTCCCCCGTGATTGCGATCATGGTCGCCGCTTTGCTGGTGATTCTGGGCGCGGCCGCGTGGATTCGCGCCGATGTTTTCTCCGAGCCCGCCAAGCTGTGGGAGGATGTGCTGCTTCCTGATAAAAATCCCGACAGTTGGCTCGCGGCCTATAACCTGGCGCACAGCCGGCAGGGCGATGCAAAATCGGAATTCGACCAGGCCGGCGACTTGATCGAACAGCGCGATATCGATGCCGCCAACGACATGGGCAACGATGCGATGGCGCAACTGAACGAATCGAATCGTCTGCTGCAACTCGTGATGGACAATTCAGCCACGCCTCCGGATGTGCTCTACAAGGCGCACGATTTGTGGGCGCAGAATGATATTCTCCGCCTGCGGTCGCCCGATTCCGATGCCAATGCGGTGCTGGCACATGCCCGCGATGAGGCCGAGACGGCCCTGGCATCGCCGGCGGCGACGGGCGATCCGTTGCCGTATTACACGCTGGCGCTGGTGGATCGCGACCGGGCCGATTTGCTTTTGAAGAATACAACCCCCACGACCCGCCCGATGAAAGCGCCGGCGACGACGCGGCCCAATACACCCGCCGAGCAGCAATACACGGATCTGTACATTTCAGCGCGGGACCAGTTCCGCAATGCCCAGCAGCTTGCAGAGGCGGCCGCCAGTTCGACGACCATCGCCCCCGAGGCGGCGCAGGTGCTGCCGCTGGCGGCGCTGGAATCGGGAAACATCGACTGGAAACTGGCCGGCCTTGCCCGGCAGCATGGCGACGCCAGGGCCGAAAACATCTACAGCCGCGACGCCGTCACCGATTATTCCAATGCGGCCCGGCTTAATCCGCGGAGCGAGGAAGCCCACTTCCACCTGGCCATCGCGCTGGAAAATATCAACAAGCTGGACGAGGCGCGCGAGCAGCTCATGGTCATCCTGCGCGACATCAATCCATATAATGCCGACGCCTACAACGAAATCGGCCGGGTCATCCTCGAAAGCAGGGTGACGGATGTCTCTGAATTCAACGCGGCGGTCGAGTCGTTCAAGGAAGCGATCAAGCTGAATCCCAACCTGGTCGATGCGCAAAGAAACCTGGCGCTGGCGATGCGCATGTGGGCCACCTCGCGCCCATCGACCCGCGCCACCACAATGCCGGCGACGCAGCCCTGACACTGAACCGTTCAATTTCCCGCCAGTGGATTCAGCCTGCGGCGCTGGTCGCCCTGATCTTCGCCGCGTATTTTCCTGTCGTTCACAACGGATTTATCTGGGATGACAACCGCTACATCGAAGACAATTTTCACCTGCGCACGCTGCGGGGACTGAAGCTGATCTGGCTCGAGCCGCTCAAGGCCGAGCCGCAGTATTATCCGCTGACGCACAGCACACTGTGGTTGGAATTTCACCTGTGGGGGCTGAACCCGCTCGGGTATCACCTGGACAATCTGCTTCTGCATTCTGCCGGCGCGCTGGTGCTGTGGCGAATTCTGCGCAGGCTGAAAGTTCCCGGCGCGTGGCCGGCCGCGGCGATCTTCGCGGTGCATCCGCTCCAGGTGGAATCGGTCGCGTGGGTAACCGAGCGAAAAAACGTCCTCAGCGGGCTCCTTTATCTCCTTGCATTGTCGGCTTATCTGCGAACGCGATGGGGCCGGCGCATTTTCGAAACCGATGAAACCGGACCGAGCGGAATGGGGTGGTACTGGCTCAGCCTTCTGCTCTTCATTGCCGCCCTGCTCAGCAAATCGGTCGTTTCGACGATGCCCGCCGCTATCCTGGTTCTGCTCTGGTGGAAGCGGGGGAAAATCCGGCCGGCGGATGTTTATCCACTTGTGCCCACATTCATGGCCGGGATCGCGATGGGATGTTTGACCGGCTGGATGGAAAAGCACATCGTCGGCGCGATCGGCCGGGATTTCGATTTCCTCACCCCGCTGGACCGCTGCTGCATCGCCGGGCGGGCGATCTGGTTTTACCTGGTTAAACTGGCGTGGCCGAATCCGCTGATGTTTATCTACCCGCACTGGAATGTCGATCCGCTCCAGCGGCCGTGGTGGATTCTGTTTCCTCTTTCGGTGTGCGGATTATTTTTCGCGCTCTGGATCATGCGAAAAAAATTCGGGCGCGAGCCGCTGGTGGCCCTGCTGCTTTTTGTGGGAACGCTCATGCCGGCGCTGGGGTTCGTCAATGTGTTCCCGATGCGGTTTTCGTATGTGGCGGATCACTTTCAATATCTGGCGTGCATCGCGCCGATCGCTTTGGTTGTGGGTACCTGCGTGAAATATGTGCGGCCGCTGCCAATCATCGCGATCCTCATTGCGCTGTGCATCGCCAGCAATTTGCGGGCCCGCGTCTTCGTCGATCGACGCACGCTCTGGGCGGACACGTTGGCGAAGAACCCGCTTTCGCCGATGGTTCGCAACAATTACGCCATCGAATTGATGAATTCCGGCCAGCTTGAGGAGGCCAAATCCCAATTTCGCCGCGCGATGGAGATCGATCCCGCCGCCGCGGCTTGGGTCGGCATCGGCCAGTGCTATGCCATCGCCGGAGATTACCGCAGCGCGCGGGAGATGTATCAGAAGGCCATTGATGCCGCTCCCAAGTCCAGCGAGCCGGTCTTTCAGCACATGATGGCCGGCAATGAATTTCAGCTTGGGACGGCGTATCAGGGATTGGCCGGCGAGTTTCCGTCGCAGTCTGGGGAATATTTCGCCCAGGCCGAGGCGGCTTATCGCCGGGCGTTTGCGCTTTTTCCCGATTATGAAGACCCGCGGACCAATCTCGCCAGCATCTTCGTCGAGCAGAAACGATATGCCGAGGCGATCGACCAATGCCAAATCGTGCTGCGGGAAAATCCCGAATCGTTCAGCGCTTACATGAACATGGGCAATGCGTATTACGCCCAGGGCCGGCTCGATGCGGCCCTGCACGCGTATCAGGGCGCGATGCGAATCCAGCCCATCAATGCCAACACGATGGCCAGCATCGGCGCGATCCTGGCCCAGCGCGGACAACTGGAAGCGGGAATCGCGCTGCTGCAGGCGGCGCTGAAAATCGATCCGCAAAATTCGATCGCCCGGCAGAATCTTCTGGCGGCGCTGGCGCAGCGGTCGCATTAAGCCTGATTTGTCCCGCCGAAGGCGGGAACTCTATTTGCCCCTCTGCAGAAGGATGTTGCGAACGTTGCCGGGCCCACCAGGCCCGACCAAATCGACCGCCCTCGTAATCATTCGAGCAAAGGACCTCGTTCGGCACAACCACGCCAGCCGATCATACTCATTTCAATCTCACAGCCCGACGATGTTCCCCCTCGCAAGGCCCCGCGAAAACTGGGAATGGTCAAGATTCCGCCGTTACTCATCGAAAGGGTATAGCGTTCAAAAATTCCATGCAGAATTGGAAATAGCAGGTAACCGGGCAACGCGATATCGCCACAAAGGGGGAGTGACGCGCCATCGAAACTGGGGATAAACAGGGTTCCCTGATTCCGCGTCTTTGCGTAATCTCTCCCGAGCGCCTAGACTTGCAGGGGGGAGTTGGAAACGGGGCCGATAGACCCGACTTTGGGTATTGCCGGAAAAAGCTGCCTGGTTTTTGACCGATAACCGGTAACACAGGCAATTTTAACGCCTGATTTAGTAAATAAGTCCCCGCGCCGGGCGTATGTGGTGTATTGAGAAAGCGTGGGAACGACCGATGTTTGGGAGTTTGATTAGATCTTTCAATGCCGCACAGCCACTGGGGACAGCGACCGACATGAGCAGCCAGCCGTCATTTGAAGGTTCGTCTACGGACCGGTCCGGTTCGGCGATGCCGCGCAGCCTCTACGGGTACGAAATTATCGATTTCCTCGGTGAAGGCGCCGGCAGCATGATCTACGCCGCCTCCGATCCGATCACCAACCAGCTTTACGCCCTGAAACACGTCGTCGTCAAAAAAGAAAAAGACCAGCGCTTCGTCGAGCAATTGATCAACGAATTCGAAGTCGGCGGGAAGATTCAGCACCCCGCCCTGCGCCGCTGCGTCGATCTGAAAGTCACCAAAACCCTACTCCGCAAGCCAACGGATGCGGCCCTGGTGATGGAGATGGTCGAAGGCACAAGCTGCGAAATCCGCCCGCCGACGGATATGCCCATGCTGATCAATGTCTTCCACCAGACCGCCGGCGCCCTGGCCGCCCTGCACGCGCAGAATTTCGTCCACTGCGACCTCAAGCCCAACAATATCCTCATCACCCGCGGCAAGAAGGTGAAGATCATCGACTTCGGCCAGGCCTGCCCCGTCGGCTCGGTGAAGAAGCGCATTCAGGGCACGCCCGATTTCATCGCGCCCGAGCAGGTCCGCTGCGAGCCGGTGACGGTGCAGACCGATGTCTACAACCTGGGCGCGACGTTCTACTGGATGCTTTCCGGCTCCAAATTGCCGACGCTCTTCACGCTGAAGAAATCCCGCAATAGCTTCCTGCTGGCGGACGCGATCAAGCATCCGCACGAGCTGAACCCTCACGTGCCGGAAAATCTTTCCAACCTGGTGATGGACTGTTGCCGCATTACCCCCGCCAAGCGCCCCGAGAGCATGACAGACTTGTGCCGCCGGCTGGAAATCATCGGCCAGATGCTGCCGGGGGATTCCGGCACTTCTTCGACGCTGTCGGCTTAAATTACTCCTTGAAATCCGTCGCAAGCGTCACGGCTTTCCACCCTTCGAATTCCGTCCGCAATGAATTCAATTTTGCCGTCGCCCGCTGGTAGGCCAAAGCGCCCAGCAGCAGATGCAGCGGGGGATTCTTGCCGACAACCGCGTCGATGATTGCCTTCGCCGCCAGCTCGGGATCGCCGGCCTGTGCGCCGTTATTTTCCCGTTGATAGTCGCGGGTTTTTCCCGCCGTGGAGTCGTAATCAGCGATGTGTGCGCGGGCCATTGCCAGCGACCCACCGAGAAAATCCGTGCGGAACGGGCCGGGCTCGACGATGGTGACGCCGATCCCCAGCGGGGCGACTTCCTGTGCCAATGCTTCGGACAAACCCTCGACCGCGAACTTGGTCGCGTTATACATTCCCCACCCGGGAAGCCCGACCAAACCTCCGATCGACGAGAGGTTGACGATATGCCCTCGGCGCTGCCGGCGCATGAGCGGCAGCACCGCCCGCGTCACCCGAATTAATCCAAACACATTCGTCTCAAACACTTTGGCGATCTCCGCATCGGTGGCCTCTTCAACCGCGCCGAGCAGGCCGTGTCCGGCGTTGTTGATGAGAACATCGATCCGCCCGAATCGCTTGATGGCCGATTCGACGGTGCCGGCGATCTGCTCGGAACTGTTAAGGTCCATGCTCGTGGTAAAGAGACGATCTCCTCCGCCCGCAGCAGTGGCGCGAACTTTTTCCGGCGACCGCGAGGTTGCCACGACATTGTCACCTCGGTCGAGCGCAGCATGGACCAGGGCAAGGCCAAATCCCTGCGACGTGCCGGTGATCATCCAGGTGCGGCGGTTTGAATTGTCTGTTGTCATGGAGTATCTCCTTGCCGACCGGATGATAGAACCGGCTCTGGCGGCAATCTACTTGAAATTTTAGCGGGGGAACGCGCCGGGCCGCTCGACCAGGCTCGCGGGAGCCAAGTCCGGCCGCCAAACTTTGCGCTTCAGTGACCGCGCTGCAATCCCTGCAACAAATTACCCACGCCATTCTGGAGCTGCTTCTTCGTCGCCTCTTTGAGCGTTTGCGCGATCGCCTGTCCAAGGTCCAGTTTGGGATGGTTCATGTCCCCCTTCATCGGTACGATCACTTGATCGGGAACGTATTGCTGATCCTGCGCGGGAATCAGGCGGCCGAGCAGGGCCGGAGGAATGTACGCCGTCATCGGCGCGAACTGCTCGGTGGCAAGGACGACCGACCCGGCAAAACGCAGCGGTTTGTTGCCGTCGATCATCATCGTCGTGTCTTCGTTAACGATGCCGTTGGCATACTTCACCACCGCGTTGTTGATGTCGGCCGAGACGGAGGCGTTGCCGAAGACGGCCAGCAATTCGCTGCCAAGCTGAAGGCCGGTCACCGAATAAATCACCACCGCCGTCCCCTTGTTCTGTGGGGAAGACTGCGTTAGCAACCCACTCAACGGAATCTGATCCAGATGCGTGATCTGCAGGCTGAGCAGCCCCTGCGACTGACTGGCGTTGACGAACGCCGGGTTATTCAGGACCTTCCCCATCACGCTCTTGGAAATCGCAGGGTTGAGTTGAATATTTTGCAGCAGATATTTCGGCGTGCCGCTGTTGACGTAGGGCATGGTAAGCAGCATCGGATTCTTCGTCAGATCCAGCTTCATCACGCCGATGTCGAGCGTGCCGCCGTTGCACTGCGCCGGGTGCGGCCAGTTTTGCCCTTCGGGCAGATCGGGGTACACCGTGCGAACGATTCCGCTGCGCAAGACAAAGGGAAAATCAAAACCCGTCAGCGTGATTCCCTGCGTGGAAAGACTGTCCACCGTGAGATATCCCCGAATCGACAGCTTCTTGATCGCATCGGTGAATGGCATCGTCATCGGGAAACTGCCGGTGGCCTTGATCTGCCGCTGCTCCTGACCGGTGATGGTCAGGTCCGCCAGCGTCTGCTGCGTGCTGGGCGACAGCAGCGGTTTGACGATCGGCCACAGTTTCGCCAGGTCGTAGGAAAGTTTGATGAGCACCGGATTGTCATCTGAGATCTGACAATTCGCTTCGACGCCGTTGATCGTTCCCGAAACCTTCACGCCGGCGGCGCCGGTGGAATTCAGTGAAACGGCAATCGGATTGGCCGGATCAATCACCACCGAAAACGTGCTGAAATCAAATTGCAGCGGATTTGCGAGGGTGATATTGCTCTCGGAAAACAGCGGCGCGGCGGCCGCGCCACTGGGGCCGGGCTGACCCATCACCACGAACTGCGTGATCGCCCCCCCGCCGCTGATCTGCAGGCGCGGCTGCGATGCGATTTTCGCCACCGATTCGCTCAAATCGAAATGGCCCTGATACGGATATGAATTGGGCTTGGCGCTGGCTAACGCCTCGGCCACACGCGCCAGCGGCGCGATATCGCCGACGATCCGCACGCCCCCCTGCACGGACATATTCGCCGGATCGTTTAGATTGTCCGCGACGATCGGCGCCTGGTTCGACAGGCCGATGGTCGTTCCGACACCGCTGTCCACCGCAAGCGAATTCACCGCGGCGCTCAGCAATTGCCGGGCATCGTCGCTGCTGTTCACCGTTGCCGACAATTGCGCGGTGATATCGTGCGGCCAGCTCGTCGTGCTGCCGTTTGATTTAATCGCCAATCCATGCACCAGCGCCTGAGAGATGTTGGCGGTCAGCGTATCGCCACTGCGCGAGAGGTTCATTTTCACGCTGGCGACGCCGCTGGTGACTTGCGGGGGCGGGACCACAACCACCGCAGTTTCCCCCGGCGCGGGCGTTGCCGCCTGGTTAAACAGCGAGTTGGCCACCGCGTCCAGCCGTGCCAGGTCGGCGCCGTCAACTTCCACGTCCAGCGAATTGACCATTCCAAAAGTTCCCACGGGCACGAGCTTGCCGTCCCGCGGCGTGGCCAGAATAAATTGCCCATTGGTGACGCTGATCGACTTCGCGAGAGATGTGCCGAGCGTCAGATTCAGATCGTGAACGGCCGACATGTCCCCATCAATCGACGCCGACAGCGCGAGCTGTATGGTTTCATCGTTGATCACGTTGATCATATTTGAGCCGGCGCCGCGCTGCTGCAGCGTCAGGTCGGCAATCGAAATGGTCAGCGGTTTTTCGATCGTGATTTTCTGTCCGTCGCACGAGGCCAGCATCGAGCCGCTCAGTTTTCCTGACGTGCAGACCAGCACATTTTGCGTGATAAGCTGAATGACCGACGGCTGCGCGCCCGCGGCGACCGGGGGCGGCGGCGCAATCAGCGGCAACAGCGGGCCCAGCGCATTTTGCAATCCGGGCAAATCTCCATTGAGTTTTGCAAGCTGGAAGCGCGGCATCGACATCGGCGGCGATGAGCCGCTTTGCGACATCGAAACATCCGCATCGGCGGAAAGCTCCAGATCAAACAGCGGGGAATCGCTGCTGCCCATCACCACCGACAGAGACAGATTCTTCACCGACGCGACGTTGTCCTGGCTGACCGCGCCGTTTCCCGAGATCGTCAGCGACACCTGCGGCACATGCGTGGTCTGCACCGTGCCCATGTCGTCCGCCACCGCCAGGTCCATCGGCTGCACCTGCACCGAAAGCGGCTGGGGGAAACCAAACCCGGTGGAATCAAATTTCATCTCGCCGGAAATGTTGATGCTGCCGGAGGCGACGCGCACGGAATTGTCGGCGATCTTCTGCATCAGCGTGGGCGTCTGGTCGGCGGCGGCCGGGGGCACGAACAGCGACAGCGCGCCGCCGAATTCCTCCTGCGCCAGTCGCGGATCGATGGTTCCCTGCGTGATTTTCAGAGATGGAATCTCCACGCCGAATCGACCGGCCAAGGTCGCGCTTCCATTGGCGGCGAAGTTGATCGCCGGCGATTGCACCGCGATTTTCAGGTCGTTCACCGCCTGGACAAACTGGGCCGTGGTGTGATGCAGCGTTGCGGAAATCGACGCGGCAAAATTCGGCTCGCTGATCGCCCGCCGGCCCGGTATCGTGATATTGACCGCCGTCGCGGTAAAGCTGGCGCTGGTGGCGATGTCGCTGTTGTCGGCCGTGAAATCGCCGTTCGTGTCCGCTTTGAATCCCAGCGTTCCCGCCAGCGACACATGCGAGCCCGCCGGCGCGTGCAGCATCGCGTCGAGATCGACAATCTGGCTGATCTGCTGCTGGAGATTTTTCAGATCGCTTGAGCCATCGACGTTCAGCTTGCCGATCGTCGGCCCCCCGCCGGTCACGTTGGCAAACGCGCTGGTCATGGAGACATTCACATCCCGCAGATCGGGATGATCGCCGCCGACGGCCGCGAGGCCGGCTTTGGCGTCGATGTCGCCGACGCGCACGGGCTGGCCGCTCGTCGTGCCGGCGAAATCAATCAGCTTTGTTTCCGTCGCGACAAGCGCCTGACCGCCGCCGATCGTGACCGTCGTTTCGTGCGACAGGGTTCCGCTGGTCAGGCTCGTTCCCTTTTCCAGCGGCACCAGGTGCGGAACCTGATTCACCCAGTTCGCGACGTCAAAATTCGCGGAGATCTTAATGTCGCCCTGGCCGGGGATCGTGATGGCCTCGCTGACGCCGGGCGTTTTCGCCAGATGCGCCGTGATCGCCTGGGCGACGGCGGCGGTTCCCATCAGGGAATCCTGCGCGACGTCGACGTGCACATTCGCCTGATCCGCCTTGGCCGCGCCGCGCGGCTGCAACGTGATGGGCATATCCAGCTTGATGCGCGCATCCTGCCCGTTGGTGGAGACAACCGATGCGGTCAAACCAATCTGCCCGCTTTGCAGCGCCAGCGTGTCTCCCGAAAGCTGTTTTCCACCGGCAGAGGCATCAGCCAGATTGATCGCCATCGTCGCCGAGATGTTGTCCAGCGTATTAACGGTTGCGGTGATCTTGCCGTCCATCTTGCCCGTGACATCCAGATCAAGATGCATCGCGTGCAGCACTGCCGATACAGCCGCCAGATCGCCCTCGGAGAGCTGGATCGTCTGATCGGCTGTCAATTTGCCCGGATCGACCAGATTATTCGAAATCGCCGACACCGAGCCATCGACTTTGATCTTCATCAGGTTCTGCTCGGCGAGTTGCAAACCAAGATCGATGCTTTCAGTGATCGGCTGATTGATATCCGTGATGGTGATCGTCGCGTTCAGCGGGGCCTGCTGCGGCAACGCGATGGTCGGCAGATGAGCCGCATCATCCTGAAAGGTGCCGGTTACGTTCTGGATGTGAATCGTCCCCTTCACATTCGGCAATTTCGACGGGCCGCTGCTGGGCTGGCTTTTGCTCGGCTTCATCGCGCTGAGGAAATTCAGTTGTCCGCTGGAATCGATCTGCGCGTTGAAATCCACATCCTTGATGGTGACATCTCCCAGATCGATATTTCCCGTCGCCGCCTTGATCAGCGAAATCGGCACGTCGATCTGCCCCACCGAAAGCAGGTGGATGCTGTTGGCATCCTGTAGCTCCACGCCCTCCAGATGCACGCCGCTGAACCAGCCAAAGGACCAGTCCTTGATTTGCAGCTTGCCGTTGAGGGCGCTGCTGTTGATCTGGCTTACGACGGTTTCGCGAATAATTCCCAGGCCCAGGATCGTGGGAGCCAGCAGCACCAGCAGGATGACCAGCATGACGAGGCCGAGAATTGTTTTGAGGATCCAGCGCCGCTTTTTTTTCGGCTTTGCGGGCGGCTGGTTGGGGTCATTGCTTCCCGGCTGGGGCTGCTGGTTTGCCGGGTCGGAATTGTTCTCGGTCATTGTTACCTTTCAAGTGGCGCAATCAGAACCATGCCGGGTTTATCAAGAATTGAAACCGCCGGTGCGATTTCATCCGGTGTAGCGGCAATGGAAGGTGTAAATCCGGAGCCGGACCGTGTCGGTCCCGGCGCCGACCCCACAAATCCCGCCCCGCCGCGCTGATACGTGAACGAACGGATCGAAGCGTTACCCAGCAGGTTAGGATCCATATCCAGCGTGACGTACTTCCGGTCGGAAGAAACGATCGCCTGGCCGATGTTCTGGTTGGCGCCAACGACCAGGGTCGCGATCTGCGGCTCAACAGCGCTGGCGCTGGCGTAATAGAACGGAACGGCGGGCGCATCGGCTGCGCAGACACTTGCGGTCATCACAATCGCTCCGACGAGAATTCCACGGGCGAGACGCCGTTGCCGCATATCATCCATCGATTTCATTCCATCGAACATTGCAACCCCGCCCTCATGCCGGTAATTTCCGGTGGTCTTTTGGAGCATACTCATGCCATCGAATGCGGGCAAGACGGCGCTGATCACCGGAATCACCGGACAGGATGGTTCCTATCTTGCCGAGTTGCTCCTGCAGAAGGGGTACCATGTTCACGGCATCGTTCGCCGAAGCAGTTCGTTCAACACCGACCGCATCGGACATCTCTACCTCGATCCGCACGATCCCAACGCGCGATTGTTTCTCCATTACGGCGATCTGGTGGATGGGACCGGTCTGCGCGAAATCCTCACCCGCGTGCAGCCCACGGAAATTTATAATCTCGGAGCGCAGTCCCACGTGCGCGTCAGCTTCGATCAGCCGGTCTACACGGTGGCGGTTGATGCGCTGGGGACGATGAATCTCCTGGAAGCGCTTCGCGACACGCATCTGCCCATTCGCTTTTACCAGGCCTCCAGCAGCGAAATGTACGGCAAGGTGGTGGAGACTCCGCAGACCGAAACCACGCCCTTTTATCCCCGCAGCCCGTACGCCTGCGCGAAAGTGTACAGTTATTGGCAGACCGTCAATTACCGCGAAAGCTACGATATGTTCGCCTGCAACGGCATTCTGTTTAACCACGAAAGCCCGCGCCGCGGCGAAACGTTTGTCACCCGAAAAATCACTCGCGCCGCCGCCCGCATCAAGGAAGGAATCCAGAAAAAACTCTACCTGGGTAACCTCGACGCCAAGCGCGACTGGGGATTCGCCGGCGACTATGTCGAGGCGATGTGGCTCATGCTGCAGCAACCGAAAGCGGACGATTTTGTCATCGCCACCGGCGAAACGCACAGCGTGCGCGAGTTTCTCGACGAAGTTTTCGGCCATCTGGAACTCGACTGGAAAAAATATGTCGAGGTCGATCCGCGTTATTTCCGCCCGGCCGAGGTGGATTTACTCCTGGGCGATGCGTCCAAGGCCCGCCGCGAGCTGAAATGGTCGCCCAAGGTGACTTTTAAGGATTTGGCGCGAATGATGATTGAGGCCGACCGAACCCTCGCCCGGCGCGAGCGCATGCTCGCCGAGAAAGCCTGATTGTTATGGATGTTGCAAAGACCGATCGCATCGTGATCACCGGCGGAGCGGGATTCCTCGGCGGGTTTGTCGTCGAGATGCTTCGCGCGCGTGGATATCAGAATATCTTCATCCCCCGCCGCAGGGATTTCGATCTCACCAGCGAGGCCGACGTGCGCCGGCTGTATCGCGATCAGCGGCCGGATATCGTGATGCACCTGGCGGCGGAAGTCGGCGGCATCGGGGCCAATCTCGACAACCCCGGACGTTTCTTCTTCGCCAACCTGGCGATGGGGATGCACCTGATCGAGCAGGCGCGGGTGAACAAAATCAAAAAAATCGTGCAGGTCGGCACCATCTGCGCCTATCCGAAATTCACGCCCGTGCCGTTCAAGGAAAGCGACCTGTGGAACGGATATCCCGAAGAGACCAACGCCCCCTACGGCGTAGCGAAAAAATCGCTGCTGGTGATGTGCCAATCCTATCGCCAGCAATACGGCCTCAACGCGATTTATCTGCTTCCAGTGAATCTGTACGGCCCGAAAGACAATTTCCATCCCCATTCCAGCCACGTGATTCCCGCGCTGATTCGCAAATGCGTGGAAGCGCGAATCAAGGGGGCGCAGCAGATCACGGCGTGGGGCACCGGCGCGGTCAGCCGGGAATTTCTGTACGTGGAGGACTGTGCCGAGGGGCTGGTTCTTGCGCTGGAAAAATACGAGTCACCCGAGCCGATGAACCTCGGCAGCGGGCGCGAGATCACGATCAAGGTCCTGACCGAGCTGGTGGCGCGCCTCAGCCGGTTTGAGGGGCGGATCGTCTGGGACCCGAGCAAGCCCGATGGCCAGCCGCGCCGGTGTCTCGACGTGAGCCGGGCGAAGCAGTCGATCGGTTTCACCGCGCGCACGGGGCTGGAAGAGGGATTGGAAAAAACCATCGCCTGGTTCGAATCGCATCTCAATCAATTGACCGAGCGCGACTATTCCCACGCTGCCGGGTAAGCGATGTTTTCCGTCATCATCTGCAGCATCGACGCCAAACGTTTCGCCGCGGTAAAGGCGATGTATCAGCGGGCGTTTCAATCCCAACCGTGGGAACTCATTCATATCGGCGACGCCCGGTCTCTTGCCGAGGGTTACACGCGCGGCATCGCTCAAAGCAGCGGAGATTTGATCATTCTCAGCCATGACGATATCGACATCTTCAGCCCGCAGATGCCGCAGCGGCTGGAGCGGCACTTGTCCGAGTTCGACGTTGTCGGCGTTCTAGGCACAACAAGACTTTCCTCTCCAACCTGGTTCTGGGCCGGTCCCCCATTCCTCTTCGGCCAGGTCGTCAATTCGGGCCCTGATGGCAGGCTCACGGTTTTTATCCTCGGCGCGCCCTCTGCTGTTGCCCGGGATATCCAGGCGATCGACGGGCTGTTCATGGCCGCTCGGCGGTCGGTGTTTTCGCGAGTCGGGTTCGATGCCGTCACATTCGATGGATTTCATTTTTACGATCTGGATTTCAGTTATTCCGCTTTTCGGGCGGGTTTGCGCGTCGCCGTTGCCAATGACATATGCATTCTTCACGCTTCGCGTGGAACCTACGATGAACGATGGGCGCTCTATGCGGCAAAGTTCATGCAAAAATGGTTTCCCGGCAAAGCGGTGCCGCAGGAACGGTTCCAGTGGACGGGAATTGAGGTAGAAAACCGGGAACAGGCGCTGGCGATCATGATGCCGCGATATGGTCTCGACCATTCCAACGAGAAGGCGGGATGAATGTTTTCCGTCATCATCTGCAGCATCGATGCAAAGCGCTTCGCCGATGCGAAGGCGATGTATGAGCGGAATTTTCAGAATCACCAGTGGGAACTGATCCATATCGATGACGCCAGGTCGCTGGCCGAGGGATATAACCGCGGCTTGGCGAAAAGCCGGGGCGATCTGCTGATATTCAGCCACGATGATGTGGATATTTTCAGCCCTGATCTTCCGAATCGGCTGGCGAAACACCTGTCCAATTTTGATATCGTCGGGCTTGCGGGCACGTCACGTCTGATCGGCCCCGACTGGGTCTGGGCCGGCCCGCCGTTTATCTTTGGCCAGGTCTGCTCTCCGCATCCCAGCGGCCGGCTTTCGGTGAACATCATGGGCGCGCCGCGCCCCGTGGTCGGAAATATCCAGGCGATCGACGGCCTGTTCATGGCCGCCCGGCGATCGGTGTTTTCAAAAATCTCCTTCGACGCGGCGACGTTCGACGGATTCTTTCTTTACGATCTCGATTTCAGCTACAGCGCCTTTAGCAGCGGGCTGAAAATCGCGGTGGCCAACGACATCTGCGCTTTCCACGCATCACCCGGAAATTTTAAGGAAGCGTGGAATGTTTATGCGGAAAAATTTCACCTCAAATGGCTGAACAATCACCCCCGGGCGAAGCGGCGCCCCTTCGCGGGGACGGTGGTTGTCGTTGCCGATCGCGCCGAGGCGCTGGAGGTGATGACGCCAACGTATTGGGCGGATCAGTCGGCGGAAAGCGGGAAATGAATGTTTTCCGTCATCGTCTGCAGCAACGACTCAGCGCGTTTTTCTTCCACCCGAACGATGTACGAGGGGATTTTTCGCGGGATCGACTGGGAACTCATCCGAATTGATAATGCCCGATCGCTCGCCGAGGGGTACACGCGGGGAATTTCCCGAAGCAGGGGCGAGCCGATTATTCTCAGCCATGATGACATCACGATTTTCAGCCCGGACATGCCGCGGCGATTGCAGGCGCATCTGTCGACCTGCGATCTCGTCGGAGTTGCCGGCACCACAAAGCTGATCCATCCCGCCTGGATCTTCGCGGGGCCGCCCTTTGTCTTTGGGCAGATCGTCCACACCACCGCCGGCGGCAGGCTTGGCGTGGATATCTATGGCGCGCCCTCTCCACTGGTTGCCAATATCCAGGCACTTGACGGCATGTTTATGGCCGGCCGCCGGGAAATATTTGAACGCATCGGATTCGATGCCAAGACATTCGATGGGTTTCACCTTTACGACATCGATTTCAGCTACCGCGCCTTTCTCGCGGGGATGCGCCTCGGCGTCGCCAACGACATCTGCATTCACCATGCCTCGACCGGCAAATTCGACGAGACCTGGCTGCGCTATGCGAACCGGTTTGGCGCAAAATTTTTCCCCGGCCAGAGCGATCCCCACATCCAGCGCGAAAAGTGGCCGTTCGTCGAAGTTCCCGACCTGGCCCAGGCCCTGCAGGTGATGACCCCGCCCCACTGGCGGCAACAATCCGAAAGCACGTCGGATAACTATTGAACTTCCCCCCATTGTGCGGGACACTGCCAGCAGCATTTATTCCTTTCATCCAGTTGCGGTCTGATTTTGACGATGCAGGGTAGTCATTATGCGAAATCTTAAAGATAAAGTGGTCGTTTGCGGCGCGGGTGGATTCATCGGTGGCCATCTGGTCGGCGACCTGCTCGCCAAGGGGCATACCGATATCCGCGCGGTGGACATCAAGCCTTTCGACGAGTGGTATCAGAAATATCCCAATGTCGAAAATCTGCAGCTTGACCTTCAGGGCAAACCGGCCTGTGACAAGGCGCTCAAGGGCGCCAAGATCGTCTACAACCTCGCCGCGGATATGGGCGGCATGGGGTTCATCGAAAACAATCGTTGCCTGTGCATGCTCAGTGTGCTGATCAACACGCACTTGTGCATGGCCGCCAAAGAGAACGGCGTGCAGCGATATTTCTACGCCTCCAGCGCGTGCGTCTACAACGCCGACAAGCAGCGCGATCCGAACGTCACCGCCTTGAAGGAAGAAGACGCCTACCCCGCCCAGCCGGAAGACGGCTACGGATGGGAAAAACTTTTCAGCGAGCGGATGTGCCGGCATTTCCGCGAGGATTTCGGGCTGATCACGCGCGTCGCCCGCTATCACAACGTCTACGGCCCGCAAGGGACTTTTGAAGGCGGCCGCGAAAAGGCCCCCGCCGCCATCAGCCGGAAAGTTATCGAAGCCAAAATCTCCGGCAAACATGAAATCGAAATCTGGGGCGATGGCCATCAGACCCGATCCTTCATGTTCATCAGCGATTGCCTCAAGGGAACGCAGGACATTCTCTTCAGCGAAATCATCGAGCCGATCAATTTGGGCAGCAACGAGCTGGTGTCGATCAATCAGCTTGTGGATATCGTCGAGGACATCGCCGGCATCAAGCTGAAGCGAACGTACAACCTGAAGGCGCCCAAGGGCGTCAATGGCCGCAACAGCGACAACACGCTGATCAAAAAGCTGATGAACTGGGAGCCGAACACGAAGCTCCGCGTCGGCATGGAAAAAACCTACCGGTGGATTTACGATCAGATCGCCAGCCGGTAACTGTCGCATGGGCGTCCCGCCCATTATTTTTTGATTGGAAATCCAAACATGGGCGAGACGCCCATGCTACTCATGCCGCGCCGCCCCAAGACCCTTCTCGTCGTCTCGCAAACCTTCATCCCCGACCCCGCCAGCGTTGGCCAGCACATGGCCGATGTCGCGCTGATGCTCGCTGAGCGCGGATATTCCTCGGGGAAATACGCCGTCCGCGTTTACGCCTCAGCCCGAGGGTTTGAGAATCCCACCAACGTCTATCCGCGCCATGAAACGATCGGCCACGCGGATGTGCGGCGATTCCCGTTCGCATCCTTCGGCAAGAAGTCGATGCCGCTGCGGGTGCTGGGCACGGCGGTGTTCATGCTGCAGGCATTTTGCGCGGCGCTGACGGCGCCGCGGCTGGCCGGGATATTTTTCAGCACCTCACCGCCGCTGATCGGCTGGAGCATGACGCTGGCCGCCGCCATCCGCCGCGTGCCGACCGTCTACTGGGCGATGGATCTCAATCCCGATCAATTGATCGCGCTGGGAAAAGTCGCCCGCGGAAGTTTTGTCGAGCGGATTCTGGAATGGATCAACCGGGGGATTCTGCGCCGCAGCACGCTGATCATCGCGCTGGACCGATTCATGGCGGATCGACTTGCGGCGCGGAATATTCCCCGGTCAAAAATCGTCGTGATGCCGCCCTGGCCGCACGAAGATAAAATCCAGGATGAATCGGCTGAAGAATCCGAAAATCCTTTCCGCGCCAAGCATCAACTGGCCGGAAAATTCGTCATCATGTACAGCGGAAATCACAGCCCCAGCAATCCGCTGACGACCATTCTCGACGCGGTGGTGAAGCTGAAAGACGATGACACGCTTCGATTCCTGTTCATCGGCGGCGGCGGCGGAAAGCGGGAAGTCGAGGACTATATCCGCAGGCACAATCTCATCAATGCGGTGTCGCTGCCGTATCAGCCGATTGCCGATCTGAAATATTCGCTGTCGGCCGCCGATGTCCACATCGTTTCGCTGGGGCAGAACATGGTGGGCATCATTCATCCGTGCAAGATTTACGGAGCGATGGCGGCGGGCCGGCCGATCCTTTTCCTGGGGCCGCGGCCTTCGCACATCAGCGACTTGCTCGACCACCACCCCATCGGCCTTCAGGTCAGCCACGGCGATGTCGAAGGGGCCATTGCGGCGATCCGGCAATTCCAGGAAATGGCGGCCGCGGATTTGCAGTCGATGGGCCGCACGGCGGCAACGGTGCTGGAGGAATCGCTGAGCCAGTCCCGGCTGTGCAATCAGTTCTGTGATCATGTCGAGCGAGCGCTGATCGGGTAGTTTTTCTTGGCAAGTGGTGATGCCGCAAAGTAAGATTTCGGCATGAGCAGCGTTCGCGTACTCGTCGGGACACGCAAGGGGGCTTTCGTTCTGACTTCAGACGGCAAGCGCCAAAATTGGCGCGTCGACGGGCCGCACTTCGGCGGGTGGGAAATTTATCATCTCAAGGGTTCGCCGGTGAATCCCGATCGCATCTACGCATCGCAATCCAGCAGTTGGTTTGGACAGCAGATTCAGCGCTCCGATGATGGCGGCAAGACGTGGAAACCTGTGGGCAACAAATTTGTGTACGACGGCATCGCCGGAACGCATCAGTGGTACGACGGGACGCCGCATCCGTGGGAGTTCAAGCGCGTGTGGCATCTGGAGCCGTCGCTGAGCGATGCCGAGGCGGTGTACGCAGGCGCCGAAGACGCGGCGATGTTTCGCTCAAACGACGGGGGACAAACCTGGGAAGAGCTTTCGGGTCTGCGCCAGCACGGCACCGGACCGCGCTGGCAGCCGGGCGCGGGCGGAATGTGTCTGCACACCATCCTGATCGATCCTTCGGACCCGCAGCGCATGTTCATCGCGATTTCGGCGGCGGGCGCGTTTCGCACGGAAGACGCGGGAAAAACCTGGCGGCCGATCAATCAAGGCTTGAATTCGGAATTTCTTCCCAATCCCACGGCCGATGTCGGGCACTGCGTGCACCGCATCGCGCTGCATCCTTCCCAGCCGGATGTGCTGTTCATGCAGAAGCACTGGGACGTGATGCGCAGCGACAACGCCGGTGAATCATGGCGGGAAGTCAGCGGCAATCTGCCCAGCGATTTTGGATTTGTAATCGACGTCCACGCGCACGAGCCGCAGACCGTTTTTGTCGTGCCGATCAAGAGCGATTCGGAGCACTATCCGCCGGACGGCAAGCTCCGCGTCTATCGCAGCCGCACAGGCGGCAACGAGTGGGAAGCCCTGACGCGCGGGCTGCCGCAGAAGGATTGTTACGTGAACGTGCTGCGGGATGCGATGGCCGTGGATTCGCTGGATTCGTGCGGGATTTATTTCGGCACGACGGGCGGGCAGGTCTACGGGTCCGCGGATGGGGGAGAAAACTGGTCGGCGATCGTGCGCGACCTTCCGCCCGTCTACGCGGTTGAGGTACAAACACTGCAATGATCCGCGTGATTCTGCCGCCGCACCTGCGCACACTGGCCGGCGTCGAGCGCACGGTGGAAGTGGACGCTTGCGCGCCGGTGACGGCTCGAACAATTCTCGACGCGCTAGAGGCGAAATATCCGATGCTCCGCGGAACGATGCGCGATCATGTGACGCAGCAGCGTCGGCCGCTGGTTCGATTTTTCGCGTGCGGCGAAGACATTTCGCAGGATTCGCCCGATATGGAACTGCCGGAGGCAATCGCATCGGGAACCGAGCCGTTTTTCATCATCGGCGCGATCGCCGGCGGATGTGGTTTGCCAAACAACGGCACAGTGCCTAGATTTCGATCCATGAGACATTGGCTCATCGCAATCGCCGCCGCCGCCCTGTTCATCGCAGCCATCAGTTGCGAGAAGACGATCTACGAGCCGGGCGAGCCGGAGCACGGCGGGATGTTCCTGCACGGCACGCCGGCGTCCACAACGCCGTAAATTTCGCACAGTCAGACGACCGCTGAAAATAACTGGACATTTTTGAATGCGTTTCGGGAATTCGCCGACGGCAAGTCATATTTCGGCCGTTGAAAAGTTCAAATGTGCCGGAAGTCTAGCCGCCAAGTCAGCCTGTTTCATCCGACCTGAAACCCTCATTTCGCCGAATCTTTACAGCTTTGGCAAAGAAATCCTTGGCGACCTCGGTAAATCCTTCCCTCTCCAAAATGACACCGACATTGTGCTGGATTGCATCGCAGTCCCAGGCAATGCCCGCAGCCTTGATACACCACGTTTTACAGGCGGACTTATTATCCAAGGATTCCCACTCCGCCCGCATAATACAGACATTCGCCAGAAGCCGCCGAGTCAAGTAATCTCGCGGAATGTTTTGATCTTCCATTTCTACTGGCTCCGAATCCCGCCAAAGATTGCGCGCCACATAGTCCATGTCCGTTGAAACAACCCGGTAGAATAATCCCTCGGGAACGAGCCTCAGCCCAGGCGCGCCATCAATCGCGGGCATCACAAAGGCCGCCTCCCAGTGTGTGCAATAAACCGAATCGCGTCGCGGATTGAATCTCATTGATCCATCGTCGCGGGCCGCTTGGTCGATAAGCTTCACATCGCGGCGAATTTCTTCGACATACATCAGGTACATCAGGGGAAAAAGAACATTGTCGTCCCTCGCGATCAGAATCGAATCCGCCGGCAGATCGCGAAGAATGCGGCGGCTGTAGTCGCCGGCATAGCGATGACGGGATAGGTCTCGATGTCGAAAGCCGCGCAATACCAATACGATCGGCAATGCGAAAAGGGCCGGTGTTCGCACTGCAGCGGGAAGATTGCCAATTATCCACCACCAGCCTGCGCCCAGGGGAAACGCCAGCGCTAACCACGCAGCCATCATATAACGGGGCCAGTAGAAAATGTCCTCGCGCCGAGCATGGACGATCATCGCGGCCGCATTGCCACCCGCGGTCACAATCACCATCGCCAAAAATGCGGGCGAGGCACGGGCGATGATTGGGATACCAACCGCAATGGCCACAGCGCCGAGTATTCCGTACTCCTTGCTGACGCGACGGCAGTAAAATGCAATGACTTCCGCGGCCTTCCGGGGAGTGCTCACGTATCGAAATTTCCAATATGCCCCCCTGAAAAAATATCGAATGAGTTCATCACGTGTCCTGAGATTTCCCCACCGGACGCGCGGTTTGGACAAGGCCCGTAACGGTACCCATAGATAGAGCGCCAGTCCCGGCAATATCCAGCCGATCAGCCACAAGCTCCGAAAGTCGGTAAAAAGCGACGGTCTCCGAAACGCGGCTGCCACGATAGTCGCCGGTAACATCACAACGACCATTGGGTGAAGCGCAATACCCGTTCCAGCAATGGCAATGGCGGCTGCCAACCATCCAATCTGTTGGGGATTGAGATTCCATCGTGTCACGAAATAAAAAGTCAGACTTATCGCGCACGCCGCCGGCGTGTACACGCGGGCGATGGTCGCCTGGCTCCACATGGATGCGCCAAAAGCGATGCTAAGCGCCGTCGCCGACGCCGCACCGCCCGAGAGCCCATCGAATCGCAACGACAAAAAAAAGATCGCCGAGGCCGCAGCCGCACAGAAAGAAGAGAACAAATTGATTCGAATCGCGGGATTGCCTATGGCGACAACGACGCTGAAGGCTTTGCCCAACAGAACATAAAGCGGATAACCTGGCGGATGAGGAATTCCCAGCGTGTAGACCGCCGCGATCAGTTCCCCACTATCTCCAACATAAACCGTCCGGCAGAGTGTTCGCAAATAAAAGAGCAGTGCCACCAATCCCACTGCCGCTGATTCCAGCGGCCAATTCATCAGTTTTCCCATGCATTACCGACAATCTCAATTGAATTCTGCCCGCGGATGGTACAATGCTGGAGCATTAACGATCCAGTCTGGCAGAGGGCATTTCATGTGGAGGCCAATTGTACTCTTAGGAAAACGAACCGCAGCCTTCATCCGATTGCTTAAAGAGAAGACTCGAATCTCTCCAGCTCGCTCTGCAATCGAGCCGCTCGAGAATCGTACTTTATTATCCGGCGAGATCATGGTCTCGTCCTTTATGACCTTTGACGCTACGCCAACATATGATGAGCCACATATTGCGGTTGATGCGCAGGGCGATTTCGTGGTGGCCTGGGCGGGCCAAACCGCAACAACATCAGGATCTCCAGTGCAGGTTTTCACCCAGCGCTATAACAGCAACGGTTTACCGCTCGGCACTACAACTCCAGTCGGCGCGTCGGGCCGGAGCGTTGGCGCGCCAGATGTCGGGATGGACCCGGCCGGTGCGTATGTTGTGACATGGGCCGGGGGAGTGGAACGATTTGACTCCAACGGCAACTCCTTGGGAACCGCAACAACCGGAGGCGCGGCTAATGAATTCAACCCGGCTGACGTCGGCATGGATGCGCAAGGAGATTACACTATCGATAATGACAATAATGTGCAGCAATACAATTCCAGCGGCGATGCCGTCGGCAGCCCTATCGGGATTGGTGCTGAGAGCAGCCTCGCGATGAATTCGGCCGGGAATTTTGTTATAACTTATTGGAATACAGGCGGCGGAATATATGCGCGAACCTATGCTGCCAATGGTACAGCCACTTCCGGTCCGATTCTGGTCAGCCAATATTCCAGCGCCGCCGATCAGCGATTTTCTTCTATCTCCATTAATGCAAATGGCGCCTTTGCTGTCGCTTGGGATGATTACGGTTCTACGCAGCCGGGAGTTTATGCTCAGCTGTTCACCTCCAATGGAATACCGGTCGGCTCCAGTGTCCAGGTCAGCACAGCTAGCACGGGATATAATCCGGGCATCGCCGTAAATTCAGACGGCAGCTTTGAAGTTACCGGCGTGGGACCGGCACCCAACAATGCCCTCGACGTTCAAGAATTCAGTTCCTCGGCAACACCAATCGGGTCCCCCTACGTTCTGACACAGCCAACGGAAACAAACGCCAAGAGTGGATTGCTGGCGGCAACGCCCACGGGCTTTGATGCGGTCTGGGGCGACTATCCGACCAATTCCAATGGCTTTGGAATCGGAACCGGCGAGATCGTCGCCGAACAGGTCAGTCTTCCAGAGCCGACCAGCGCTTGCCTGATACTCGTCTCCGCCTTCCTTCTTCTGCAGAAACGTCCACGCTCAGTCAGTGATCGAGAATGATATCATCGTTGTCGTCGATGATTTCTAGCTTTCCCTTCCACAGTCCGGGTTGTCGCCGCTCACTGGCGACGCTGGGAACGATACGGGCGACAGGCTGGTTATTATCCGTCAGGACGATTTCATCGTTGGGACCCAATGAGCGAACACGTTCGCCCAATTGCCCCGACGCTTGCTGAATTGAAATCGTATGAGACATCCTTTCCTCTGAAGCAATCAAACCACCGCCCCCAGCCTATCCACCGCCGCGATGGTCTGGCGGACGTAGTCGCCGCCGAACAGGACAACGTGGTTCAACAGGAAATAAAGCTGGTAGATCAGTTTGCGGACGCGGTGGTATTCATCCGTCAGGCGGCGGCCCTGCTGGTAGGCTTTCAGAAACGCGGGCGTCGAGGTGTGGAAAAGCGTGATGTACGCGATCTCGGCTTCGAAGTGGGCGAATTTGCAGTTGGGGTCGAGCAACGCCGCGATGGTCCATTTTCCGTCGCTGCCCTGGCGGGCCAGGATATTGGTGGACCAGATGTCCCAGTGCACGAGGCGGGGAATTTCATCGTGCTGGAGGAGGCGGTCGAGCCGCTCGTGGATTTTGCCGATCTGCTTGCGGGTTTTGATGGGAAGCGTGGGGGTTTTGATCACATCGCTGTAAATCGGATCGAACACGGTGCGGTAAAACTGCGGCCAGGAATCGAACTGCGACGGCGCGGGCTCGACCTCAAGGCGGGCATACGCCGGAGCGGTGCTCTCGTGCAGTTTCAGGAGCATCTCGGCAAGCTGGGTTTGAAGCTGGTCGAATTCATCGGCGGAGCATTTGTGTTTTGCCTGGTGCAGATTGATGCCGTCGACGAACTCCATGAGGATGTAGCTGAACGGATCGTCGAGCGTGCCGAGCTTGGCGGTGTAGACCTTGGGAACGGGCAGGCCGAGGTTGGCCATGAAATTCAGTTGATGGGCTTCGTTGATATAGCTGCGGTCGACGCGATGGGGTGAGATTTTGCAGACGATTTTCTGGCCGTCGGTGAGCTGAATGGCGGCGGTTGTGCTGATACATCCCCCGTCCAGCGGCTGGATTTGGGCGATCTCGGCCGCATCGCCACCCCATGATCGAACGATGCGACCGAGCACCTGCCACGAGATGTCCATCTCCTGCGACATCGGTGCTGGAGTTACTATACGCCCATCATTGGGGATCACAAAGGGAAAAAGGGGCAGGCGGCATTATTTGTGAAAGCGCGATGCCGCGCTCGCGGCTAAATTGGCCTGGGGCGTAGAAAGTGGAAGGCGGGCGTCTTACACTGATGTCTAAGCATGACCCTCATCGACGAGATGCCCGCTTCGAGCATTCCGCGGCATATTGCCATCATTATGGACGGCAACGGCCGGTGGGCGGTTGGCCGTGGATTGCCCCGGGCGCAGGGGCATCAGCAGGGCGCGAAAGTGGTTCGGGGAATCGTGACCGAATGCTCGCGCCTGCGCCGCGAGCATGGCGCGCCCGATTGTCTCACGCTTTATTCCTTCAGCCTGGAAAACTGGAAGCGGCCCGCGTCTGAAGTGACGTTTCTGATGCAGATGTACATCGATTATCTGCGACAGGAACGCACGACGATGATGGAAAACAATATCCGCTTCAAGCAGATCGGCCGGCTGGAAAACCTGCCGGACCTGGTTCTGGACCAGGTGAATCAAACCCTGGCGGAGACGGCCGGGAACGACGGCCTGCAACTGAATCTTGCCCTGAATTACGGCTCGCGGGCGGAGATCACCGACGCCGTCCGGGCGATCGCCGCAAAGGTGGCGGCGGGCAAGCTGGACCCGCGCGATATTCGCGAGCACACCATCAGCGATCATCTCTACACCGCGGGCATGCCCGATCCCGATCTTCTCATCCGCACGGCAGGCGAGATGCGGGTGAGCAATTATCTTCTCTGGCAGATCAGTTACGCGGAGCTGGTCGTCAGCCCGGTGCTGTGGCCCGATTTTGGCATCGAGGATTTGCACAAGGCGCTGGCGGAGTTCGGGTGCCGCAACCGGCGATTCGGAGCGCTGGATCAGACGAACACGCTTCCGGCCGAATCTCGATAAAGATGACCCCTGAGCAGCGAAAAGCCGTCCAGCAGTGGGTGCAACTCTCACTGCGCCAGCGGGCCACGCGCGAAGTGGATGCGGCGCTGGCCGATGGCGAGCTGGTTCGCGAAGTCACCTCACACCTGAATATTCCCGATGATCTCGAGCTGCGGAACCTGATCGCGTCGGCGGGGAATCCGATTCGCCTGGAGCTGCAGAACGCGCAGCGGCGGCAGACGGCGCGAAATTTCTGGGAAGCCAGCAGCCACCGGATGTTTGTGATCGTTCCACTGCTGGCAATTGTGCTGGGCGTCGGCGCGGGACTGCGGCTCGACCGGATCGGAGAGCAGAGCCAGTGGCTGGATGAATACTGGGCGGTTTATCTCGCGACGGGGCGGGGGAATCTGATTTTCGATATCCCCTATGGACGGATCGTTCAGTCGCCGCCGGCGTGCGGGTTTACCGGCGCTCCGGCGATGTGGCACATCTGGACGGGCATCACCAGCGTGATCCATCCGCCGCTTTATTACATGACGCTGCGGGGATGGATCGATCTGTTCGGGGATGGAGATGTGGCGACGAGGATGATGTCGGTGGCATTTTCGCTCGGGGCGATTGTGCTGATGTTCGATGCGGTGCGGCGGTCGAGCGGCTCGACCGGGCAGGCGCTGGCGGCGGCGGCGATGATGGCGCTGGCGCCCGCGCAGATTGATTACAGCCAGACCACGCGGCCGTACACGATGATCGAATTCCTCGCGCTGCTGTCGGTGGATCTGCTCTTTCTGATTCAGGCGAAGGGGCCGTCGAGACGCCGCGCGGCGGCGCTGTTTGCGGCTTTTGCGGCGACAGCGCTGACGCATTATTTCACGGCGGGGTTTTTTGCCGGGGTGGGGCTTTTCTGCGTCCTGGGGCTGAGGGGGAAAACACGCAGGGTCGCGATCCTGCTGCTGATTGCGGCGTTTGTATTTGTGCTGGCGGCGTGGGCGCCGATGTTCTGGCGGACGCGGGGGCTGATGTCGGTGGTGAACGGGGATGAACAGGGGAAGGGGTTTGGAGTTATTTATTTATTTTTCAATTTGCCCCGCCGGCTGCTGCTGCACATGAGCATGGAGACGGGATTTCTGGCGATGTGGGGGATGGCGCTGTTGGTGTACGTGACCCCCCTGCTGCGGCTGAGACGGTATCCGCAACTGCTGCTCTGGTGGCTGTGGGCGATATGCGCAGCGGGGTTTCTGCTGGTTTGGGACGAGATTCATCAAACCCATCTGATCAGCGTGACGCGGTATGTGCTGGTGGCATCGCCGGCGATTTTTGCGATTCTCGCGACCCCGCTGCCGACGATGATCGGGAAATTTGTGCCGGGTGCATTCGTAATCGCGGCTGCGGCGGCGGGGTTTGCGCGCTGGCAGGCGGGGCCATTGCCCAATCCGGATATTCGCGCGGCGGCGCAACTTGTGATGCGCAATGTCCCCGCTTCCGAGCCGATTGTTATTTTTGCCGACGATTATGCGGGGGAGCCGGCTTTCGACTATTTCGCGATCGCGCATTATGCCGGACCTTGGAATCATCCGGTGGTTTTGCTGCAAACACCCGCAAGCGAAAAACTGCAGGCGAAGTTGGCGGAATATGCGGCGACCTGGATCTGGTGCCGGGGCGAGACAACCGCGCGAAAAGCGATGCCCGGCTGGAAAGTGCAACAGGCGCAGCACGCATCCGATTTTTATCTGGTGAAGATGTTGCCGGTAAGATAGCTCGCCAATGGCGGGCCGAATTCGCCTCATTCATCTCGATGTGATGCGGGGAATCGCCATTCTCATGGTGATGGGGCCGCACATGCCGCGTGAATCGCCGGACATGTCCGAAGCGCTGAAAGTATGGCATCGCGGAGGTTGGTGTGGGGTGGATCTGTTTTTCGTGCTGAGTGGTTTTCTCATCGGCGGATTACTGTTTGATGAATACCTCGATACGGGAGCGATTCGGTTCGGCCGGTTTGTGATCCGGCGCGGGTTCAAAATCTGGCCGTCGTACGTGGCATTTTTGATATTCGGTTTCATTACTCTGGCCGGGGAGCAGCCCGGAAACATTGCCCGCGCGAGCATGGGAACCCTGGTGGATATCTGGCCGAATCTTCTGCAGGTTCAAAACTATTTCGCCGGGCCGTTTCCGCACACCTGGAGCCTGGCGGTGGAAGAGCATTTTTATCTCCTGCTGCCGCTGGTTCTGATGGGGATGATCGCGCAAAACCGCCGCCATTCCGGCGGCGACGCGTTCCGATGGCTGCCGGGACTGGTCTTGGGGGTGGCGCTGATATGCATGGGGGCGCGAATCATGACCGCTGCGCTGATTCGGCCGTTCAATTTGTACATTCACTTTTTCCCAACCCATTTGCGGATCGACTCCCTCTTGTTCGGGGTGCTGCTGGCGTACATCGTGCGATTTCGCGCCAAATGGGTGGATTGGCTTCGGCCATTCACCGCCCTCGTTTTCCTGGCGTCGACGGCGATCTTTCTTCCACCGTTTCTATTCGATCTGGGGAATACACCCTGGCTTTTTGCGGCATGGCCCGCGGCGCTTGCGGTCGGATCGGGAGGATTTGTCCTGCTGGCATGGTTTTCGAGCCGGCAGAATCCGCGTTCGAAGAATCCGCTGGTCCGAATCCTCGCCGGCATCGGGGTGTACAGCTATTCGATTTACCTCTGGCATGTGGCCCTGGCGCAGATGATTTCCCACCAGATCCCCGCGCGTGGACCGCGATGGGGAATCGCGCCCGTCGCGTTGGGATATGTGGTGCTGGCAATCACCATCGGCGCCCTGGTGTTCTGGCTGATCGAGCAACCGATGCTGGCGATCCGCAATCGGATATTTCCCAGCCCCAGCGACACGCCCCTCGCGGTGGGAAGCGTCAGAGCATGAGCCGGCGGCGTTGCGAAATGCCGCAAAATCCCGATGATTCCGCCGTTAATTCGATGCAGCAATCACTTCGCCAGCGCCTTTCGTACGGGAGTTTGATGCTCGGAGCGCTTCTGGCGCTGCTTTATTTCGATTATTCGGTCGAGAAATATTTTCATGTCGCGGGCGTGGGATTGCTCCTGCTGATGCTTTTCCTGCTTCCGCTGGCGACGCGCGAGGTCGGGCAGCTTTTCGTAGCCGAGCGGGTGCAGCCGTACCGCATCCTGGCGGTGATGGGATCGGGGCTCTTGGCGATCCATGCGTTTCTCACGCAGTTCCCGCGGTTTCGGCCGATCGCGGCTTCGACGCTGGCGTTCATCATCGTGGTGACGATGATCCTGGCGGCCATCCGCCGGGCATCGGCGCGCGAATCCGAACAGGCGATCACCCGCATGGCGGGAACGGTGCTGGCCATGCTCTATCTCGGCGGGCTGGCGTGGTTTTTGATCGCCATTCGCGTGAAGCATTCGGAACACCACGGGTTCCAGGGCTCGACGCAGGCGGTGGTGATGATTCTGCTCGTCGTGAAATTCACCGACATCGGAGCCTATTTCGGCGGGCGAAGTTTTGGGAAACATAAACTGATTCCCTGGCTCAGCCCGGGAAAAACCTGGGAGGGATTGTTCTGCGGCCTCGCGACGGCGGGGTTGGTAGGGGTGGTATGCGTGCTGATTTGGCCAACGGCGCTCTCGACTCTGAACTGGCCGAAGGCGTTCCTGTTTGGCGTGGTGATCGGGGGCGTCGGACAGGCGGGGGATTTGCTGGAAAGCCTCATGAAGCGGGATGCGCAGGTGAAGGACAGCGGAAGTTTGATTCCGGGGTTTGGAGGGCTGCTGGATGTGATTGACAGTCCGCTGCTGGCGGCGCCGGCGGCGTATTTGTTGTTTAGCCTCTTTTAACGGAACGCGCCGGGCAAGCCCGGCGGCCAAACGTCGTTTTTTGCCCATTTTTGCTGTTGAGTTCGGTTCAACTGAGCTGCCCCTCTCGCTTTTTGGGGGCGACCATGCGAAAATACCGTGGGTATTATCGCTCCTGAGTTTTCGCCGCCGATGAACCAACCCGGGGCGAAGAGTCTAATGTGCAGTTGAACATCGCACTGGAACAACCTGAAAAGAAACTTGCCCTGTTTGGCTCGGCCGACCGCTATCTGCGGATGATCCGGGACAGCTTCGGCATACAGTTGGTGGCACGAGACGATGAAATCCGTCTCAGCGGCGACCAGCAGCAGGTCGGCAAAGCCGCAGCCGTGCTCGAGCAGCTTCAGCGCGCCCTTCGCCGGCAGGACTGGCTGAGCGTGGAGGAGGTGGGAAAGGCGATAGGCGGTGTGGAGGAGGATCATCACGTCCCCTCGGCCGACGAGATCGATGTTTACTCGCGAGGAAAAGGCATCCGGCCGCGAACCGCCGGTCAGAAGAAATATATCGAGACGATTCTACATAACGATCTCACTTTTTGTGTGGGACCGGCCGGGACGGGTAAAACATACCTCGCCGTCGCCAGCGCGGCGGGAATGCTCAAGCGCGGGCAGGTGAAGCGGATCGTGCTGGTGCGGCCCGCCGTTGAGGCCGGCGAGCGGCTCGGGTTTCTGCCGGGCGATTTGCAGGCGAAGGTGAATCCATATCTTCGCCCGCTGTTCGACGCCCTGCACGACATGATGGATTTCGAGCAGGTCAAGCGGTTCATGGTCAGCGACATCATCGAGGTCATTCCGCTGGCTTTTATGCGTGGGCGCACACTGAACGAAAGTGCTATCATCCTCGACGAAGCGCAGAACACCACCGCGGCCCAGATGCTGATGTTTCTGACGAGGCTCGGTCACAACTCGAAGATGATCGTCTGCGGAGACGCCACCCAGATCGACCTGGACGGTGAAGTGCGCAGCGGTCTGACTGACGCGATGGAAAAACTTGCTGGAATCCGTGGAATAGGGATGATTGAACTGAAACGCGGCGACATCGTGCGACATCGACTGGTGCAGAACATCGTCGATGCCTACGGGCCCGCGGATGAGTCTTCAAATGAGGCCGGCGAATAGCCCGGCTTTGGGAAGATATGTTTTCGTTCTTTGGCCAATCTCGAGTCTGTTCGCGTCGCTCGGCGGTGAGGGGAAACCGGGCGGATTATGAAGCGCGAAAAGTGTCCGATGTGGCGATGCACGATGTGATTCCATCGCTGGCCATCGCGGGGGTTTTCTGGATCGCCATCACCGCCCTGCTCCTGCTTCGCAATCAGGTGGTGCCCTACCGGCCGGGGGAATATGTTCCGCATGACATCGTCGCCCGCGTGGATTTCCGGTTCAAGGACGATGCGCTGCTGGACAATCTGATCAAGGATCGGCGCGAAAGCGCGCCGCGCGTTTACCGCCGGGCGGCAATCGATCCGTGGGACAAGATTCGCGATTACCTGCTGACGTTGCCGGACACGGTGCGCGATCAGCCGCAGGAACTCGACGAGCCGCTGCGGGATATTCTCGACAGCGGGTCGATCACCGAGCTTGAGCAGGACCGCACCGGCGCCGACCGCCGGGTGTACGAGGACGATGTCAAGCGATTCATCAATTACGCCCGCAAACACCTGGTGAACGAAGACCAGGTGCTGGCGATTATTCCCCAGCCGGACGCGGATGAGGAAAACGCGCTGGCGCAGCGCTTCCCGGACCAGGTGCGGCACGTGATTCTGCTTCCGGCCAAGCCGGACGCGCAGAACCCCCCCAGCGGCGTCAGCGACCAGACCGGCGAGATTGATCTGGATGTTTCGGATGTGGTGGGCACGAATTTGCCGCCGTCGTTCGAAGCGCGCCTGGAGGATGCCGCCGGCGTTTTCGGTCTGGGGTTGGCGCCCAAGATTGCTCACATCACCTTCGCCGAACTCGCCGCCAATCCAAATTATCAGTATGACGACCAGGCCACCGGCGAGCGGCAGAACCAGGCGGAAGCCACCGTTACCGGCGCTGATGCGATCGAATTCTTCGCGCGCGATTCCAAGATCATCAGCGGCGGGACCACGCTCAGCGAGCGCGATTTCGATCTGCTCAGGCAGGAAAACCAGGCGTACTACGCATCGCTGGCCGGGGATGTGTTTCATAGCTGGCAATACCGGCTTGGCCTGGCGATGGTCGCGGGTGTTCTGACGTTCATCCTCGCTGCGTACGTGGCGCGGTTTCAGCGGCGATGCGTGAAGAATCACGCCCGCGGGATCGCGATGGCGGGGCTGCTGCTTTCCATGCTGCTGCTGACGGAACTGGCGGGCATCGGCAACCGATCCTTGCTGGCTTTCGGCATCGCGCCGACCATTATCGCGGCCATGATCCTCACCATCGCGTATGACCAGCGGTTTGCCATCGGCGTGGCGACGGTGGATGCAATCATCGTCACCTCGGCGCTGAACCAGGGATTGAATTCTTTCCTCGTGCTTTGGGTGGGTGTGCTAAGTGCCTGTTTTCTGCTGGACGAACTGCGGACCAGGATCAAGCTGATCGAAGTCGGCGGACTCTGCGCGCTGGCGATGATCGTCGCAACGGGGGCCATCGGCGCGGTGGAGATGGAGCCGATTACGTTTATCGCCCGGAACATGCTCTACGTGGGCGCCGCGGGAATGGCATCCGGCTTTGTCGTGCTGGGAATTCTTCCCTTCATTGAAAAAGCCTTCCGCATCACGACGGGAATGACGCTGCTGGAGCTCGCCGACGCCAGCCAGCCCCTGCTGCGAAGGCTCGCGCTGGAAGCGCCGGGGACATATAACCACAGCTACGGCGTGGCGACGCTTGCCGAGGCGGCGGCGGATGCGATCAACGCCAACTCGCTGCTCTGCCGCGTCGCCAGCTACTACCACGATGTCGGCAAGATTCACAAGCCGGACTATTTCGTCGAGAACCAGATGGGTGGGGAAAATCGCCATCTCAATCTCAGCCCGACGCTGTCGCTGCGGATCATCCAGTCGCACGTAAAAGACGGGGTGGAGCTGGCCAAGGAATACAACCTGCCGACGAGCATCCTGCCGATTATCGAGCAGCATCACGGAACGACGGTGGTGCAATATTTCTACAGCAAGGCAATGCGGCAAAACGATCAGCAGCCCGATGGCAGCCCGCCGCCCAGCGACGTGGAGTTCCGCTACGACGGACCCAAGCCGCGCAGCAAGGAAGCGGCGATCGTGATGCTGTGCGACATCGTCGAGAGCGCCTGCCGCAGCCTCGCCGAGCCGACCGCAAGCCGGCTTGAGGCGAAAGTTCGCGATCTCGCGCGGGTGCGGCTGGACGATGGTCAGTTCGATGAATGCGATCTCTCGCTCAAGGAGCTGGAGCTGATCGAAACGGCGATCGTCAAGACGCTGCTGGGGATTTATCACGGCCGGATCACGTATCCCAGCGCCGAAACCCCCTCCGCCCCACCACCGGCTGCAACGTCAACTGCTCCGGCGGCGGCGGCCGGCAATCAGACCATCAAGCTCGCCTGATTTTGCCGCTGGATCTGACCATTTTCGCGGCCGATGCCCGGCCGTGCGTGCCGCTGCTTCAACGGGGAATTCACAGCGCTCACCAGCTTTTGCGATCGCCCCTGCGCGAGCTTTCCGTGGCGATCGTCAAGTCGCGGGCGATGAGCGATCTGCATAAAAATTATCTGAATATCTCCGGCCCGACGGATGTGTTGACGTTTGAACTTCAGCGCGATCGCCGCGGGCGCGCAACCGCCGGGGAGATCGTCATCTGCTCGACTGTGGCGAGGAAGCAATCGCGGCGATTGTCGCATCCGCTCGGCCACGAGCTGCTTCTCTACGCCATTCACGGTTTGTTGCACTTGAGCGGGTTCGACGATAGAACGCAGCGAGCTTTCGCGGCCATGCACGCAAAGGAAGACGAGATTCTTACCCGCATCGGCATCGGACCCGTCTTTGCCGCACGAACCGGAGCCGGAAAATGCGACTGTACCTGACCGCCGGGGGCATCGTCCTGGCGTCCATCCTGTCATTTTTCTTTTCGGTGATGACCTATTCGCTGCGCGAATTTTCTCGGGCGCGGCTGGCGGAATATCTCGGCCGCCGCGACGCCGACAAGTGGTATGAAATCGTCACCGAGCAGACATCCGACCTGATATTCCTGACGGCGGTTTTCCGGCAGTTTGCCAATATCCTCATCTGGGTGCTGGTCTTCGCGCTGTTCGAGCAAAGCCCCTACGGCACGCTGATTCGATACGCGATGACGGTGGTCGTCGCCGGGATCATCGCGATCTTCGTTGCGATCATGATCCCGCACGCGGCGGCGAAATATTCCGGGGCGGAAATCGTGGGGTTCTTCGCCCCGGTGCTGCATGCGATGCGGCAGATTTTATTCCCGCTGCTGAAGCTGATGCACGGCACCGACGACGTCGTCCGCCGCGCGCTGGGAGCGACCGACGAGAACAGCGAAGCGGAAATCGACGATGACATTCTCTCCGCCGTCGAGGAAGGCGAAAAGGAAGGCGTCGTCCACGAGCAGGAACGGGAGATGATCGAATCGGTCATCGAGTTCCGCGACACCACCGTCGGGCACATCATGACGACGCGCCCCGATATCATCGCCCTCCCGGTGGACACGACGCTGGAGCAGATTAAGAAAGTCATCGGCGAGTCGCGCCATTCGCGCATCCCCGTCTATGAGGAGAATCTCGACCATGTCGTCGGCATCCTGCACGCGCGCGACCTGATTAAAATGCTCGGCGAAGCGATCCCCGAGTTTTCCGTGCGGAAGATCATGCGATCGGCGATTTTCGTTCCGGAAACCAAACCACTCGCCGATCTGCTCAGCGATTTCAAGCATCAGAAAGCCCACTTCGCCGTCGTGCTGGATGAATATGGCGGGACATCCGGCATCGTGACGATCGAAGACGTGCTGGAGGAACTGGTCGGCGAAATATCCGATGAGCACGATACAGACGAGCCGGCCATGCTGAAAAAGATCGACGACAAAACGGTGGATGCCGATGCAAGGATTCGCATCGACGACTTAAACCGGCAAGTAGGGCTCAACCTGCCCGAGGATGCCGGCTACGAGACGCTGGCCGGCTTCCTGACAACCGCTCTGGCGAGAATCCCAGAGAAAGGCGCTATCCACGAGCAAAATGGGGCGCGATACACCGTACTGGATGCCGAGCCGCAGCGGGTAAAACGTGTAAAAATCGAGCTTCTGTCCGGCGTGGTATCCGGATCCTAAAGCCGACGGATGGCCATCCGTCGGCATTTTTCAGCCGTCCGGGCAGTGTTGTTTGGGTCGCCAGATGCCTGTACAATGCCTCATTCCGCCCCGGCAGGGCTGAAATCGCCGGATTATCCCAGATGAATCGTTCAGGAGATTTGCCTTGATCATCGTCATGAACCAGAACGCGCCGCAGGCGGCCGTTGACCGCGTGGTCGCTGAAATTCAGCGCATGGGTTGCCAGCCCCACCTCAGCCAGGGCCAGTTTCGCACCATCATCGGGGCCGTGGGCGAGGATGGACTGATCGATCAGAGCCATCTGGCATCGCTGGACGGCGTCGAAAAAGTCGTGCCGATCATGAAGCCGTACAAACTCGCCAGCCGCGAGTTTCACGAGGATGATTCGGTTGTGGAAGTCGGCGGTGGATCGGTGCCGAAAGTGAAGATCGGGGGCACTCACGCGGCGTGCATCGCCGGGCCGTGTGCCGTGGAAAACCGCGAGATGCTCACGCGCATCGCCCGCGAAGTCCGCGACGGCGGCGCGACGATTCTCCGCGGCGGGGTTTATAAACCGCGCACCAGCCCCTATTCGTTTCAGGGCCTTGGAATCCCCGCATTGCAATGGATGCGCGACTGCGGCGACGAGCTGGGGATGCCGATCTGCGTCGAGGTCATGGACACCCGCCAGGTCGAGCAGATGGAAAAATATGTCGATTGCTTCCAGATCGGCGCCCGCAATATGCAGAATTTCGACCTGCTCCGCGAAGTCGGCAAGATGCGCAAGCCCGTGCTGCTGAAGCGCGGACTCGCCGCGACGGTGAAGGATTGGCTCCTCTCCGCGGAATATATCCTCAGCCAGGGCAACCGCTCGGTGATTCTCTGCGAGCGCGGGATCAAGACGTTTGAAGATTCCGTGCGGTACACGCTGGATGTGACCAGCATCCCCGTGACCGCGGGATGGACGCATCTGCCGATGATCGTCGATCCCAGCCATGCGGCGGGAAAGCGCGATTACGTTCCGTCCATCGCCGCGGCCGGCATGGCGGCCGGCGCGCATGGAATCATCGTGGAAGTTCATTACTGCCCCAGCGAAGCGCAGTGCGACGGCCCGCAGGCGCTGTTGCCGCAGGCATTCAAAGAGCTGATGACACAGCTCCGCAAGATCGCCGCGATATTCAACAAGGAATTTGCCGAGATAGCAGAACCAGTTCGTGCTTGAAAAGTAAAAAGTGGCGTGGGCGTCTCGCCCATGTCTTGGTATTTGCAAAAATTTATCTAAAACATGGGCGGGACGCCCATGCCACTATTGATATGAGTCGCACACCATTTGTTGCTGGGAATTGGAAGATGAACACGCTGAAAGCCGGCGCGGTCGACCTGGCCAAAGCGGTGGCCAAAGGCGCGCCCCAGGGCGTGGAAGTCGGCATCGCGCCGCCGTTTGTTTATCTGGACGCGGTGGCCGCGGCGATTGCCGGGTCTTCGCTGCTGCTGGGGGCGCAGGATGCGTATTTTGAAAATTCCGGCGCGTTCACGGGTGAGATTTCCGTGGCCATGCTGAAGGATGTGGGCGTGAAGTTTTGCCTTGCCGGGCACAGTGAGCGGCGGTATGTGCTGCACGAGCCGACCGACCTCGTGGCGCGAAAGGCCCAGGCGATTTATGCCGCGGGTTTGACGCTGGTGCACTGCGTGGGTGAAAAACTCGAGCAGCGCGACGCGGGGATGACGTTTGACATCGTTCGGCATCAGCTTGAGGAATTGACCCATGCGATGACCGATCCACAGAGGCTGGTGATCGCGTACGAGCCGGTATGGGCGATCGGCACGGGCCGCAACGCCACCGATGGGCAGGCCCAGGAAGTTCACGCCTATATTCGCCAGCACATCGGCAAGATGTGGAACAAGGATTTCGCCGATCGCGTGCGGATTCAATACGGCGGCAGCATGAAGCCGGAGAATGCGAAGGGATTGTTGTCGCAGCAGGACGTGGACGGCGGGCTGATCGGTGGCGCTTCGCTGAAGGCGGATGGATTTCTTGCCATCGCGGCCGCGGCCGTATAATGGGTCTGGAGTTGTCATGAACATTCTTTACTGGATTTTCCTGCCGCTGTTTCTGTTCATCAGCTTTCTGCTGATCCTGATCGTGCTGATCCAAAAGGGTCGCGGCGGCGGGCTTTCGGGCGCGTTTGGCGGCTCGGGGGGCAATACCGCTTTCGGCGCCAAGACCGGCGACGTCCTGACATGGGCGACGAGCGTTATCTTTGCGCTGTTTGTTATCCTCGCCGTCGTGCTGAACCTGGTCTGCGACAACATGGGTCCCAAATCACAGCCGGCGCCGCAAACGCAGCAGCTTCCCGCGGGCGGCGCGCCCGGATCCCCCTCATCGGGCAAATAATGAATTCACTTCGTGAGCGATTCATCTCACGCGTTGTGCGGGAGAGTGATATCAAAGGGATTGAGATCAGATGATTGTGAGCATGACCGGATTTGGCGACGCCAGCGCCGAACGAAGCGGGACGCACTACGCCGTCGAAATCCGCTCGCTCAACAACCGGTTTTTCAAACCGGTCATCAAGTTGCCGGATAACGTCAGCGGCCTGGAGCCGGAAATCGAAACGCTCCTTCGCGAAGGGCTGGGACGCGGGTCGATCACCTTTATCCTGAAAATGCGCTCCGACAGCGCCGAGGCGGCGTACCACATCAACACGCACGCGCTGGCGGCGTATCTCGAGCAGATCCAGCAGATCAAGGGGCTTGGCGCGATGACCCATATCGACCTCGCCAGCCTCGTGCAACTGCCGGGCGTCTGCCAGGAGCCGCGCGATGAGACGGATGAAATCGCCCGCCACGGCGCGGTGATTCGGGAGCTGACGTCGACCGCCATCGAAAAGCTCGCCGGCATGCGCGGCCGCGAGGGAAAATCCCTCATGGCCGACCTGCTCAAGCATTCACAACTGATCGCGTCGCACCTGGGGGAGATTGAAAAGCGCGCCCCCCTGGTGATCGATGATTATCACCGCAGGCTCACGCAGCGCGTCAACCTGCTCCTGAGCAAGGCGGAGCTTCAGGTGAACCAGGCGGATTTGCTGAAGGAAATCGCCGTCTTCGCCGAGCGCGCCGACATCAGCGAGGAAATTCAGCGGCTGACCAGCCATCTGGAAGCGTTCGAGCATGCGTGCAAAACCGGCGAGCATGCCGGGCGCAAGCTCGATTTCATCGCCCAGGAAATGCTGCGCGAGGCGAACACCATCGCGTCAAAGGCGAATGACGCCCAGATCGCCAGCCACATTGTGGAGATCAAGGGCGCGATCGACCGGCTCAAGGAACAGGTGCAGAACGTGGAATGATTTCTGATGGCATCCGGCGCAAAACAACTTGGGCTTTTGATCGTGCTGTGCGGGCCATCCGGCGTCGGCAAAAGCACCATCTCGCACGAACTGGCCGAGAAATACCAGGTCAGCTACATCTCCAGCGCCACCACGCGGCACAAGCGCAAGGGGGACGACCAGGGAAAGGAATATGAATATCTGAGCAAGGAGGTATTTTTCCGGCGCCTCGAGGCGGATGAATTCCTGGAATATGCCCAGAATTACGACGATTATTACGGCACGCCCAAGCATCCCGCGCTCGATTTGCTGGCCCGGGGGAAGGATATTCTGCTGGAAATCGACGTGCAGGGGGCCCTGCAGGTGCGGTATCAGTATCCCCAGTGCCTGGCCATCTTCATTCTTCCGCCCGATGAGCCTACACTATTGAACCGGCTCAAGGCCCGCGGGCGCGAGAGTGCCGAGGAGATTTCCAAGCGGTTTCGCGCCGCCAAGCGCGAGATTCACATGGCCAAGGGAAGCCGGACGTTCGATTACATGGTCATCAACGACGATCTCGATCGAGCCGTTGGTGAGATTATCAAGATCATCAAACACAAACGCAGTGGAGGTATCTGATTTATGATTGAAGCATTGAAGAGCGACAATATCGTGGCCAAAGTCGGCGGCCGATTCAAGCTGACGGCCCTCATCCAGAAGCGCATCCTGGAACTGATGGACGGCGCCCGTCCCCTGGTGGAGCGCGGCAACATGACCGACCTGGAAGTCGCCATCCAGGAAGTGTTGCAAGACAAGATCGCCATCGACTACGAAGCCAGCGGTTTGGACGAACCCGCGCAGGGATAAAACGCGCGACGAGACGAATCGCGCTCCCCGTTTAGCCGCCCCGCTTGCGGGGCGCGTTTTTCTTATGAGCGACATCACCCTCAAAGGCCGCGAACTCGTAATAGGCGTCTGCGGCGGCATCGCCGCCTACAAAGTCGCCGACCTCGCCAGCAAATTCGTCCAGGCCGGCGCCGGCGTCACCGTCGCCATGACCGCCGATGCCCAGCGATTCGTCACGCCCCTGACGTTCCAGGCCCTCTCCGGCCGCCCCGTGCGCACGGGGATTTTCGATCTCACCGACAGCTCCGATCCGCAGCATATTTCCCTCACCGAGCACGCCGACCTGATGCTGGTCGCCCCCGCCACCAGTCACACGATCGCCAAAATCGCCGCTGGATTAACCGATGACCTGGTAAGCCTGCTGGTCTGCGCCGCCGCCTGCCCGGTAGTTTTCGCACCCGCGATGAACCATCGCATGTGGGAGAATCCCATCGCCCAGGAAAACGTCGCGAAACTCTCCAACCTCGGCTACCGCTTCATCGGCCCCGACCCCGGCTGGCTCGCCTGCCGCAACGTCGGCGTCGGCCGCCTTACGGAGCCGCAAACGATCTTCGACGAGATCGCGCGGATGCTGGCCGAGCCGGTGAAGAGCGCCAAGTAGCAATTCCGTTTTGCATGATAACCTGGAACGATTCCAATGAATCCAGATCGCATTTACCGCCAATACCGTGAAGATGCGCTCGCGAAGCAAGTGACCGCTTCAAAATATACGACATTTGTGGCTATGCCTTTTGGCGATCAATTCAGCTATCACTCACGCGACATACTTCGCGATGTGATCCAGAAGGCTGCGACGCTGGCGAACGAAAAGAAATCACCCGCGCGACCTTTCGCTCCGCCGATGCGTATTGATGAGCTCGCCGGCACGGCACGCGTGGTCACAGAAGAGATTATCGTTAAAATTTTGGAGTCACATCTTTTTATCGCAGACCTGACTTTTGAAAACGCTGGCGTGCTACTTGAGACTGGAATCGCCTTGGGCCTGAAACCCAATCCACAGATTATCCTCATCACACAAGGCAAATTGAGCGATCTACACTTTGACATTCGGAACAATAATGTGATCTCGTACAAAAATGACGATTCTGTCGATGCGATTGCCGAAGCGTTGATTGCCGCCGCAAAAGCGTTTGAGGCTGATACGAAACGGCACATCACCGCGATCACCGCAACTCTATCTCCAGATGCAATCTTCTGTCTTAGGCATTACGGCGCAATCCAACGCCAGGATCCTATAAACTCACTTCATGCGGACATTGCTTGTAATATATTTCCGAACGACGGACGCGCTCGCGAGCGCTTTGACACTGGTACTCGCGAATTGCTTCGCACGCGACTTATTTGGACCGATTGGCCAAAAACACGAGGCACGATAGAGTTCTTTGGAATGCATGCAACGGACTTAGGTTGGGCCGTGATTGGGGAAAAGTGGCCGGAACTCAAAAAACAAAGTGCTACCGGGACATAGTAAGTGGCGGGGCATTCTAACGGAGACTTTATTTGAACGAGGCGAGTGTTTTTGGTGGGAATGAACTCACACCCCTTAAGCATTTCGCATTGAAGTAGGCAATGTCATGAAGAAAAAACATCTGGGTTCAAAATTTGAAGATTTTCTTGAATCGGTGGGTATTCTCGAAGAATGCCGGGCGGCCGCAATCAAATTCAAGCTCGCTCATGAGTTTGAAAGGGCAATGAATCAACAGAAGATCAGCAAAGCCGAAATGGCAAAGCGGCTCAAAACCAGCCGAACCGGCATTGATCGCCTACTCGATCCTGGCAACACGTCCATCACGCTCAACACGATGGCCAAAGTGGCTCATCTTTTGGGAAAGCGGATCGAATTTGCCCTGCGATAAAAGGCTTTGAGCCTGTTTCGTTGGAGCAATGATATCGGATTGGGCGTTGGGAAATTATTTATCTTCCTCAGCTTCTTCTTTCAGCTTTGTTTGCCAGTCTTGGGCGGAATGGAAGATGTGCAGGACATGAACATTTCTTTCATCGAATTTGTAAACGGCAATATGGCCATGCCCACCGGCTCTTCGCCTGATGACTACGTAGTGCAGATCGGGACGCGTGCTAACTGTCTTGCCCCTGGCGTATCCGCTCGCCAGGCCTGCGATGCTCTCTTTCAGATATTGAAGATATGTGTCGGCATGGGGTGCGCCATAACGTGCGGCATTCCATCGCCAAATGCCATCGAGTTCATCAATCGCCGTCGAGGAGCGAATGACCGTCAGCGGGGATTGTTCCGAAGCCATTCCGCCCTGCGCTTCGCGAGTTCGGCGTCTGCCTGCTCAGCCGTGTAGAAGTTACCGGCTTTTATCTCCGCTTCCGCCGCGTCGATATGTGCCAGCCGCTCCGGCGTGAAAAGATGGTCAAGATTCGGAGTTTCTCCGCCGGAATCTTCCACCAGATCGTGACTCACCACGTCGGCAACGTATTCGTCAACGGTCGAAAACCCGGCTTCCGCCGCTCGGCGCTCGGCCTCTTTGTAAAGTCTTTCATTCAGTTGGACTTGGTGCATGGGCAAATCCTCTTAATCGGCAGCCCCATATTATAACGGCATTCCCGGCTCCCTGTCATCGAGAAATTGTCGAGGCGGGGGCTTTTGATTTCTCCGCGCCTTTACGCCTCCGCGTGAGCGTGTGAAACTTTTGGACGTGTTTTTTGACAGCGCGCATAATAACTCCGAAATTATTGTATATTAGCGAACGCTAACAATTGGCCGCCGATCCAAAAAACAACGAAAAGCGCACCGAAGCGCACCATTTCTCATGTCCTTGCTGCTTAGCGCTATCCCCCTTTTGACACATCCCGCCAGCGCCTTTACCATCCACGCCCCATTCCATAACCGGAGATTGATTCAATGCCTGAGCCTCTCAAAATGGTCTACGAACAGGACGCCCCCCTCGACGGTCTGCGCGGCAAAACGGTCGCGATCCTTGGGTTCGGGTCGCAGGGACACGCCCACGGGCTGAACCTGCGCGACAGCGGCGTCAAAGTGATCGTCGCAAACCGCAAGGACAGCCCCAACGGAAAGCTGGCGATCCAGAATGGGATCGAGCCGATGCCGGTGGAGGATGCGGTGAAGGCGGCCGATCTCGTGATCGTCACCCTTCCCGATGAAGTGCAGCCGGGCGTCTATGCCAAGAGCATCGGCCCGAATCTGAAGGCGGGCAAGACGCTGGGGTTCACCCACGGGTTCAACATTCATTTCAAAACGATCGTTCCGCCCAAGGACGTGGATGTGATCATGGTCGCCCCCAAGGGGCCGGGGCATCTGGTGCGCAGCGAATTTGAGCGCGGCGGCGGCGTGCCTTGCCTGCTGGCGATACATCAGAACGCTTCGGGGAAAGCGCGCGAGATGGGACTGGCCTGGGCGCGCGGCATCGGCGGCGCGCGCAGCGGGGTGATCGAAACCACCTTCAAGGATGAATGCGAAACCGATCTGTTCGGCGAGCAGGCCGTCCTCTGCGGCGGCCTTTCAGCGCTCATCAAGGCCGGATTTGAAACCCTCACCGAAGCGGGATATCCGCCCGAGATGGCCTACTTCGAATGCGTGCACGAGGTCAAACTGATCGTCGATCTTATTTATCAGGGCGGGCTGGATTACATGCGATATTCCATCAGCAACACCGCGGAATACGGCGACCTCACGCGCGGGCCCAGGGTGATCACGCCCGCGGTGAAAGCCGAGATGAAAAAGATTCTCAGCGAGATCACCAGTGGGCAATTCGCCAAGGAATGGCGCGGCGAATACGAAGCGGGAATGAAGAATTTCAAGCGGTTGTATGAGGCGGATAACAATCATCCAGTGGAAGTGACGGGCCGGCGGCTGCGGAAGATGATGCCGTGGCTGAAAGCAAAGGAACCGCCGAAGGCATAGCTGCGGGGGCGATGGATCCGATCTTTTTTTATCGCCGGGCGAAAATGGAGGATGTGCCTGCGCTGGTTGCGCTGCGCATCGCATTTCTGGAAGAGATATCTGGGGCGAAAATTTCGGATTCGAAGCTGGACGAATCTTTGGCGGGGTATTTCAATAATGGAATCAGCAGCGGGGAATTCGTGGCGTTTTTGGCGCAGGCGGATTCGAAAGTGATCGCATCGAGCGGGCTGGTGATTCATCGGCATCCACCCTCGGTGAACAATCCCAGTGGCCGCGAGGCGTACATCATGAATATGTACACGGTCCCTGAATATCGCCGCCGCGGGATCGCGACCAGGCTGCTGGAGATGCTGGTGGAATATGCGCGGGAGAATGGGTGCGGCAAGGTATCGCTGCACGCGATGGAAAAGGGGCGGGCGATTTATTTGAAAGCGGGGTTTGAGGCAATTGCCACAAGAGATGCGGCTGCGGATTTCGTGACTGAAAAAAAGAAGCTCCGGAAGTAATTCCGGAGCTTCGGCAGTCTGTGAACTGCTGTGAGCTGCTTGCAAGCAGCTGCGTGCATCAGGGGAATCTCACCCCTGAAGGCTGCTTTCAGCAGCGCACGTACAGTCAGAATTGGTCACGGATCACCTCCATTTCACGGATAAGACACACGCGAGGACGCGGCGCCTATCGGGTCATACCCAGCCGTCGCGATGCGCACAGATTTAATCTGGGCCGCCGCCGGGCTTTTCCCCCGGAAACGCCTTTCCGGGAACTATGATCATCGCCGGGAGTACAAGGCGGTGATCGGGATTATTTTACCCTCGGATTTGGGGATTTCCACCGGAAAAAAACGTCGCATAGCACCGGCGCCGCCGGCGTCCCGCGTCCCACTCCAAAGGCTGCCCCGACCAACAACCGGCCCACCACGCCCGCTCGAATCGGCCACCGGCTTCATCATTCGAGCAAAAGATCGTATTCGGCATCACCCGCGTAACGATAAAAATGATTTCGTATTTCAGCAATCACATCCCAAAGCAATCGCAGGCGTGTCTGACAAATGAGGCTCCTTGGAGTAAAATCATCCGCGGGCCACGAATCGATGGAAAATGCTTACCTGGAAATCACGGAATCGAAAGGTTCCCGGCAGGTGCCGCTGGATAGCGGGCCGCTGACGGTCGGGCGGAATTTCACCAATTTGCTGGTGATTGAAGAGCCGATGGCCAGCCGGTTTCACTGCGTGATTGAGAAAACGTCCGACGGTTTCCTCGTGCGCGATTTGGAATCGCGCAACGGCACGATGCTCAACGGCAAGCCCGTGCGCGGGGATGCGCCGATGTCGCCCGGCGACGTGGTGAAGATCGGGAAAACGGAAATGAAGCTGGTGGTGGCCGCGGCGCGGCCGGCGCATGGGATGACGGCGAAAGGACCGGCGGACACGGCAATGGCCGAGTTTGCCGAGCTGGTCAGCGACAGCGATGAATCCGACGAGGATGAATCGCCGTCCGAACCCACGCGGGTTACCAACGAATACGAGCGGCAGCTTCGCGAGCGGGTGGATTTGCTGTCGGATCGGACGTTCAGCGACCGGCAGATCGCGCTGATCAACGCGCGGGGAAAGACGGCATATTCGAACGATCCCAAGCACGATGTGGGGGAGGCGATCACGATTTTGCGGCTCATCATGCTCCTCTGTTTCCGCAGCCGGGCGACGGATATTCACATCGAGCCGAAGATGGAAGATGTGCACGTGCGCATCCGCGTGGACGGGACGATGGTGGATGCGGTGCGGCTCAGCAAGGAGCTAGGTGTGAAGCTGCTGTCGGCAGTGAAGGTGATTTGCGATATCGATATTTCGCAGCGCAACATCGTGCAGGAAGGCCATTTCAGCGCGCGGGTGCCGACGAAAACGAAAAAGGAGATGGCGGAGCGGCGGGTGGATTACCGCGTGAGCTTCGCGCCGGCGATGCACGGGCAGAAGCTGGTTATCCGCGTGCTGGACGAGGCGAACGCGCCCCTGCACATCGACGATCTTCAGCTTCCGCAAAAGGCGCGGGAGATCATCCGGCGAACCAGCGAGCAGGATGCGGGGATGATCCTGGTGTGCGGACCGACGGGCTCTGGCAAGACCACGAGCCTTTACGCGATTTTGCGCGATATCGATCTTGGCCAGCGGAATGTGGTGACGATCGAAGACCCGGTTGAAATTCAGCTCGACGGCGTGACGCAGATTCCGGTGAATGAATCGCAGGGGAACACGTTTTCGGCACTACTGCGGAGCGTTTTGCGGCAGGATCCGGATGTGATTCTGGTGGGAGAAATCCGCGATGCGGAAACGGCGCGCGTGGCGGTGCAGGCGGGCATGACCGGGCACCTGGTCTTCAGCACGGTCCACTCGCGCGACACGATCAGCGGAATGTTTCGGCTGCTCGATCTGGGCGTCGAGCCGTATGTCGTGGCTTCCGGGCTGCATGTGGTGGTGGCGCAGCGATTGGTGCGTCAGCTTTGCCCGCACTGCAAAGTGGCCAAGCCCCCGTCGGCGGCGCAGGCAAAAAAATTGGCGAGCCTGGGGATCACCGGCGTGAAGCAGGTGTATCAACCCAAGGGATGCAAGAAATGTTTCGGCACGGGACACTTCGGCCGCCGCGGGGTGTTTGAAGTGATGGTGGCAACACCGAAATTGCGGGACGCGATTTTGAAGAGTCCAACGATCGAAGGTTGCCAGGCGGCGCTGACGCCCGAGGGATATATTTCGATGGAGGAGAGCGGCTATCGCCTGATCGCCGAGGGGGTGGCGGGGTTTGATGAGGTGGAGAAGACGATCGCGTGAGGGGCACGCACACGCATGTGTAGTGAAAAATAAAACCCGCCATTGTACGGCGGGTGGGGAATTCCAGATTTTCTTTATCGAGGGATCACGATGCCGGGGCGGGAACGCTTGCGCCCACGCGACGCACTTTGGTGGCCTTGAGGCCTTTGGGGCCGGATTCGGCTTCGTATTCGACGGTTTCGCCGTCGAGGAGAGTGCGGAAGCCCTCGGCTTCGATGACGGTGTGATGGACGAAGATGTCCTTGCCGTCGGAATCCGAAGCAATAAACCCGAAACCCTTTTGGTCGTTAAACCACTTGACCTTGCCCGTGGCCATACAGCCACTCCTTTCCTTCAGATGTGCAATGGACGCCGAGAGAGCGTCAGCAGCCGAAAAAACCGATTTCAGCGAGCCGATCCCGCGTGAAAACACCCCGCTGCCGAGAGGGCGCTTTTTCAGCCTTCGAGCAAGACCATACCATGCTGGATGCGACGCTCCAAAAAAGGCCCATGTTTTCCGCATCCCGGGCCACAGTTATCCACAATCCGCTCACCGAAGCCGCGAATTTTGCCGGTTATTTCCGGGGTTTTTGGGGGTGGCGAGCGATTTACCCCTGAAAAATCAGTGGATTTTTAGCATTGCAAAAGTTGCTGCGATATAACTATTTGTCAAATAAATATTTATAGGTATATACCACATGTTGAAATGGTGAAGATGATTTTCATGCTTTGTTAGGTTTTGATGGACGGAGGCGATCTTTCGGCGGATATTCATGGTTATGGGGGCCGGGGACCGGATTTATCCACGGGTTATCCACAATCATTTACGGGGCTTGATTTTCGGGCTTGTTGCGGGAGACTATCCGCCCCGCGCCCAAGGGATAAATGAACCTTCTGGAAGTCACCAAGCTTGTCAAATCGTACAACGGCCGCGTTGTCGTGAATGACGTGAGCTTTCTCATCCATCAGCGCGAAGTCGTGGGCCTGCTTGGCCGCAATGGCGCGGGGAAAACGACCACGTTCCGCATGATTCTGGGGATGGTCGAACCCGACAGCGGCGTGGTCGCCTTCGACGCACAGGACATCACGTTTTTGCCCATGTACAAGCGGGCGAGGCTGGGGATCGGTTATTTATCGCAGGAACGCAGCGATTTCCGAAGGTTGACCGTTATGCAGAATCTGCTGGCGATTCTGGAAACACTGAACCTGACGCGGCGGCACCGGATGCAGAAAGCAGAGGCGCTGCTGGAGCAATACGGCCTCACCAAACAGCGCGGCCAGAAGGCGGAAACGCTCAGCGGCGGCGAGCGGCGCAAGCTGGAAATTGCCCGGGCGCTGGTCACCGATCCAAAGCTGATTCTGCTGGATGAGCCGTTCAGCGGAGTTGATCCGATCGCCGTGGAAGATCTTCAGAAAGAGGTGCGGCGGCTTAAGGATGAATTCGGCAAAAGCGTGCTGATCACCGATCACAATGTCGCACAGACGCTCCGGGTTTGCGACCGGGCGCTGATTATCACGGATGGGCAGGTGTTCAAGGATGGCACTCCCCGGCAGATTATCAACGATCCGGAAGTTCGCAGCGCCTATCTCGGAAATACCTTCCGTGGGGACGAGTTCGATGATTGAGGGGGCGCGGCCGGCCGATAAAAAGATGGGGGCTCCGTTTTGGGATTTTTGCCGCCTACAATCAGCCGAGGAGTCGCGATGGTGAAACGAAATATTCTGCTGGGGCTGGTGGTCGTTGCGGCCGTGGCGGTTGCGCTGGCGATACGGTCCAAAACGATCGGGCAGTCCGCTTCGACGCAGCCGGATGTGGCAGTCTCTCCGCAGGCGCAAAGCCTTCTGGATCAGATTCGCAGCGGATATGGATCGCTCAAGACGCTGGCGATTTCGGGGACGCTGGACGGAAATTTTGATGTCGACGGCGCCGTCAGCACACGGCACGGGCAATTCAGCGGGTTGTTTAGTTCCACGGGACTTTTCCGCAATGAAGTGAAGGAGACGGACAATCAGGCCGCCGCCCCCGGCGACCCCCCCGCCACGCAGCCGGCCGTTGTGGATACACTGCTGGGCAATACCGGCAAAAATCTCTTTGTGTATCTGCCGCAGCGAAATGGTTACGCGATGTTGGATTTACCGGAAGGTAAGATCGATCTGGATTCCATCGGCAACGATTTTGCCGATATCCTCCGCAGCCAGAATTTATCGCTGGCGCTGGCGGTTTCGGGCGATGCGGCGGCGGAGTTGCTGCAGATGGCGACGAACATCGACCGCGTGGCAGATGTGAAAATCGACGGGCAATCGCTTCCAACGATCTCGATCAGTTATCCGCGGTTTGATATCACCCTGAGCGTCGATCCACAGACGCATTTGCTGCGCCGGACAACGGTGGACCTGAGCAGAAACGCCAAATTGATGGGCGCGACGGTAGTTAAAAGCGCCCTGCTGACGACGAATTTCACCAATCAACCGGGAGCGCCGGCGGAAGCGGATGCGTTTGACTGGTCACCCCCGCCAGGCGCGCAGCCGCTGAGGGCTGCCGATGCAGGCGGTGAACTGGAGAATAAACCCGCCCCCGCTTTTTCGCTGACGGCGCTGGACGGCTCGAAGGTGAACTCGCAGGAGTTGAAGGGATTCGTCTACGTGCTGGATTTCTGGGCTACGTGGTGCCCGGCATGTGTCGAATCTCTGCCGAAGCTGGATGAGATTTACAAGCAATATCAGATGAAGGGCGTGAAGTTCTACGCCGTCGATAATATGGAAGACAAAAGCGCCGTGGAGAAATACGTGAACGATACGAAGTTATCGATCCCGGTTTTGCTGGATACGGACGGCAGTGTCGCAAATCAGTATATTCCGGATAACGGATTGCCGACGACGGCGATTATCGGGAAAGATGGATTAGTCATCAAAGCCGATCACATGGCCGGCAACGAAGATGAGATTCGCGCAATTCTCGATACCGCCCTCAAGAAATAGCCTGTTTTTCGCGTTCCAATAACGCCCAATTCCGAACTCTGGTCGGTCTAACACATAATACAAAGTTTGTGCGCTCAATTGCCGATCTCATCTGCAATTAGACATTGATGTCAGCAAGCCTCGGCAAATAATCGCATGAACAGTGAACTTATCAAGAAAATCCAGCAGTGTCCCAATCTCCCGTCGCTTCCGTCGATCGCGGTGCAGGTGCTCGACCTGGCCGCCAAGCCGGATGTGGATATCGCCGAGATCGCGCGGGGAATATCCAAGGACCCGGCTCTGTCGGGAAAGATTCTGCGGACGGTCAACAGCAGCTTTTACGGGCGCAGCCAGAACGTCGGCACGATCAGCCACGCGCTGGTGATTCTTGGATTGCAGTCGGTCAAGACGCTGGTGCTGGGTTTTTCGCTGGTCACGACGCTCAGCAAGAACAAGGGCACGGGGTTTAACCATCTGAAATATTGGCGGCGAAGCATTTTCGCGGCGACGGCGGCGCGCACGCTGGCGACAAAGATGAAGCTCGTGCAGCAGGAGGAAGTCTTCCTCGCTGCCCTGCTGCAGGACATCGGCATGCTGGTGCTGAACCAGGTCATCAGCGCGCAGTACGGCGAGATTTCGGGAAAAGCCAAAGGACACGCGGAGCTGATCAAGCTCGAGCAGGAAACGCTGGGGATGACGCACGCGGAGGCGGGGGCGATTCTGGCGGATCAGTGGAAGCTCCCGCCGATTCTGGCCCAGTCGGTCGGGGCCAGCCACGATTCGACGAAGGTGACCGATCCCGCGCTGCGGCGGATCGCGCAGGTGGTGCAGGTCGCCGGGCAGTGCGCGGATGTTTTCGTTGAGGCAGAGCCGGCGGAGGCGATCGTACAGGTTCGCGCCACGTGCGCCGCGGCTTACAAGATGACCGATGCGGATTGCGACCAGCTTCTGCAGGAGATCAGCGTCAAGACCAAGGAGGTCGTGCCGCTGTTTGAAATCAACATTGGCGGCGTGGCGAATTATGAAGCGATCTTGAAAAAGGCGAACGAAGCGCTGGTGGAGCTGACGCTGGAATCGCAGATGCAGAACACCAAGCTGCAGCAGCAGAACGAAGTTCTGCACCAGAAGGCGACGACGGACGGGCTGACGGGATTGAGCAATCGGGCGACGTTCGACGAGGCGTTCAGCGAGCGCTTCGCGGCCGCCAGGGCCAGCGGCAAGCCGCTCACACTGCTGATGATGGATATCGATAAATTCAAAACAGTGAACGACCGCTACGGCCACCAGGCAGGGGACCAGGTGCTGGGCGGGGTGGCGAAGATACTCAAAGCGGCAGCGCGAGCCAAGGATATCGTGGCGCGCTACGGCGGCGAGGAAATGGCGATCGTGCTCCCCGAAACTCCGCGGCACGTCGCATCGGCGATTGCCGAAACGATCCGTCTGGCGATCGCCAAGCAGCCGATCCAGGCCATGGGCAATGCGATCGCGGTGACGATCAGCATCGGCGTCGCAACGTTCGAGGCGGGTGGCGCGATGACGGACCCGAAGCATCTGCTGAAGGCGGCGGATCTGGCGGTTTATACGGCCAAGCGCTCGGGACGAAACTGCGTGAAGATTTTCTCCTTGGCGGCAGCGGCTTAAGAAACGCGCCTCGCCAAACAATCAGAAGTTTTGCTGATCGATCGTGTAATGTTCCTGAGTGGGGACGCCGGGGACGTTCCGGGCGTTGAAATCCTGGATATCCTGCAATTCCATCATGGGGGTTCGGCCGCCGGGGGTGGCCCTGACGTTATTCAGATAGAAATGCTGCACGTCGCGCGCGAAAAATGGCGGGCGCAGGTCGGGCGATTGTGCGGTGATGGCGATATCGTCCATCTCCAGGCCGTTCACATGACGAATGTAAAATCCGTAGGCCGGCTCGCCGCCGATGCGGGTGGGGTCCGGGTAATCGGTGATGGATTCCCACGGATCGCGGCGTGTCCATGATCCCTTCTGACCGCCGGGGAAAATCAGGTTGATGTTGCTGAAGCGCAGGTCTTCGATTTCAAACCCGGGGATTCCGCTGACGAAACATGCGTATCGAAGCGAACGGGCCTGGGCGACGACATTGCTGATGCTGACATGGCGGATCGCCCCGATGGGCGTTCCCTTTGGAGCGCGCAGACGCCGCCCCAGGCGGATGAAGAATGGCGAGCTGGTCAGATCGCGCATGGCGATGTTGGAGATGGTCACGTTCTCGATCACGCCGCCGTCGACGCTTTCGATCGCAAGGCCCTGGCAATCGTCGAACAGGCAGTTGGAGATGGCGATGTTTTTGAATCCGCCGTTGGATTCGGTGCCGAATTTGATCCGGCCCGTGCGCGCGGTGTGGCGCTTCTCCATCGTGGCCTTGTCGTAGTCGTACCACGGACCGATTTTCTGGAATGTCCCGTCGAGCAGCGTGCCTTCGACATATCCGCCGCTGACTAAGCAATTGGTAATGGCGACATTTTCGGTGTCGCGAACATAGCCCAGCCCGAGAGAGCTTTTCAGCACGATGGCATCATCATGGGGAGAATTCACGGAGCAGTTGGAGACGCGCACGTTTCGGCAGCAGTCGATATCCATGCCGTCGCGGTTGGTGTCGATCTTGAGATTGTCGATGGTGAGACCATCCACGCCGGTGGCGAGGATGGCAAAATGCCCGCCTTCAAAGATGGAAAAATCGCGCAAAATGCAGCCGCGGACATTCTTCAGCGCGATCGCCTTGTTGCCCAGGCCCGCGGGAAGGGTGTCACTGTCATTGGGATATTCCGGCTTGGTGGTCGGCTGCGTGGTCGGCTCGGTGGACGGCTGGGTTGCCACGAACATGGCCGAATAATCCTGCGTGTCGATGTCGGTGGAGATTCTGGAGGTGGCCCATCGCCAGCGATGAGGCTCGGCGTCAACCGACGGTTCGGTGACGGGCCCGGGCCGGATGTCGCCCGGGGCGATTTCCACATCCCAGGGCTCCTCCGTGTCGGGGGATGGCTCGGTCGTGTCCTGCCAGGGCTGCGTGGACGGCTGGGTTGCGGGCTTGGGAGGCGTCTTGGGGGGTGGCGTGCCGCGATTGAGCGCATCTTTTCCGTCGATCAATCCGGGACCGAGGATGGCGATGTTTTGTAGATTTTCACCCCAGATCAGGCTGTTGTGCCAATGCGTATGGCCGAAATCCTGGTATTGGTCGGCGAAGGGAAAAGGCTCGGGCGGATCGTACTGGGCCCGATTGACTGTGCCGGCCGCTTTGATCGTTGAGCCGCTCTCCAGATAAAGCGTCACGTTGCTCTTGAGATGGATGGAATAGCACAGGTACGTCCCCGCGGAAAAGTGGACGGTGCCGCCCCCCGCTTTCGCGGCCGCGGAGATGGCGGCGTTGACGGCGCTGGTATCGAGATGCCTGCCATCGCCGCGAGCGCCAAAATTTCTCACCTCGAACACGCCGTTTGCCGACTGACATCCTCCGAGCATTGCCAAAACCAGGAGAAGCAGAATCCGCCGGGAGTGAATGTGATTCATAAATTTCAAATCGCTGGGGCAGGAGATGGGTTATTTGATCTGATAGGTAAATCCGATCGAATCATCAATGCGGCGAACGAGCGCCCAGTCATTTTTATAATCGATGGGAACGAAACGAGTCTGGCCCGAGGAACTGAACTCTTTTTCCAGGCTGGTCCCCTTCCAGTCAAAATCGAGGATGGCCGAGCGGATTTGCGATGCAAGCGCGGGCTTGAGGTTGTAGGCATATCCGATGGCGGCGGTCGGAAAATTTTCGGACTTGTAAATCGAGCGGAATTGCGCCTGTTTGATGTTGCCGTCGGAAATTTCCCGGGCCAGCACATCGTTGGCGACGGCAATGGCTTCATACGTACCGGCGGCCAGCCCGCGGATGGACTGCTGATGCCCGCCGGAATATCGAATTCCAAAATCCCGGCCGGGAAGCAGGCCGTAATCACTCTTGAGCAAAACCAGCGGGGCCTTGTAACCGGAATTGGAGCCGGGATCGGTCAGGGTCAGCTCGTGCCCTTTCAGGTCATCAACCGTCATGATGGGTGAATCGGCCCGCACGAGGATCTCCATCTGGTAATGCGTGGTCCCCGAAGCATCCCCCAGCGCGGCAACGGGCACGAAGCCCGCCTCGCAAACGGCCATGGGAACGCTGCCCGTATTGAGCGCGGTGATCTGAAGCTTGCCATCGCGCAAGGCGCGAAGCTGATCGTCCGTGGAAGTGGTGCCGAAATAGACCACCGGTTTGCCGGTGACCTTGCTGATATGAGTCATCAAATCGGCGAAGGCCGTTTTGTATTCGGAAGGATCTTCCACCGCGACGTAGCTGAAGACGAGCGTGGCCGGGTCGATCTGCTGGGCAGGATCGGTGGGCGCATCGGCGATCAAATCGCCGTCGGCATCAGTGAACTTTGGATTAAGGCGGTTGACGACGGGATTTTGCAGGCCGGTGAGACGCAGAACCAGATCGTTTTCGTTGGCCAGACGGGACTGAATCGGAATTTCGACGAGCTTGTAATATCCGACTGCGCCGGCGAGCATGCCCAGGACAATCACCAGAAGGATCGCCACCGCCAGATTACGGCCGCGCCGCTTCGCATGATAGGTCACATCGGTCATCGGTTTTCTCCTCGCTGGGGGAAACGGATCGTCGCGCTTAATTCCGCCGCCCGGCCACTTTACGCATCGCGGTCGCCAGTTACCAATTATAAAAGCTGCACCTGATCTGGCCAAAAAAAGCGGAACTCAGCGCTGACAAACCCCCTCATTCGCTGAGAATGGGCTTTACCAGCCTCGCAGCGGTCTCTTCAAGCGACTAAGATACCACCGAACCCGGAAAAAGGGGCCAAAACTGAGGAGAGAAGACATCCATGCCCGAAGCGCTCAAATGCCCATCCTGCTCGGCTCCGCTCGACTATCCCCCCGCCGGTGCAACCTCGATGCGGTGCCCCTACTGCAACTGCACCGTCGTCATCCCCGGAGCCACGACCTCCACTTCACAAGCCCAGAACGTTCAGGTGGAAGACCTTTCGGCTGCCCTGGGGCCGACGGTCGGCAAGGCGTTGGAGATGGCCAAGGTGGCCGAGCTGCTTCGGGACGGCAAAAAAATCGAGGCGATCAAGGTCTATCGCCAGACCTATTCCGTGGGATTGGAGTCAGCCAAGACGGCGGTCGAAAATATCGCGGCGGGTAAACCGCCGGATCATGGCGCGGGACCCGGGCCGCATTACACCCCGCTGGCGCCGGTGAATCCGGGCGCCAACTTCTTTCGATTGGGATGTGGGCTGGCCTTTTCGATTCTGCTGATCGGGGGGATTATCCTGACTTCCGTGATGCGATCACTGCATCATTCGTTTTCGTCCAGCACACCCGTTCAGCCGCAGCCGGTTACGCCGGATATTTCCGAACCGACCGTTCCCACAACCCCCCCGCCGCCGCCGAGTTATGCGGATATGGTTCTGGAATTCGGCAACGAAGGGATCGGCGCGGGACAGTTCAAGGATTCGCGCAGCGTCGCCGTGGATGGCAACGGCAACATTTACGTCGGCGAATATTCCGACGGGCGCGTGCAGGTGTTCGACAGCCAGGGAAAATTCGTCTCCGCCTGGGGGATCAAGAAGCAGAGCATGATGAATCTCCTGGCCGATCGCCGCGGCAATGTGTACGTGGTGACGCCGGGAGAAATCACCAAATATGACGGCGCCACCGGAATGCCCCAGACGCAGCTCGACAACAGTTTCAACGACAACCCCGAGGACTACATGGACGCCTGCCTGGCGCTCAATGGCGACATTTACGCGCTGGCGGGAAATGCGGACATCGTGGACATCGGCAGCGACGGGCATATCAAGAGCGACGTCAACGAAAGCGAAAAAGTCGGCGAGGATGTGTCGTTTGAACGCATCGCCGTCGCCGGCACGGGCGAGATTTACGCGGTGGACCGGACCAAGGGCGTGTTCAAATTCGCGGCCGATGGGAGATACATCAACCGTTTCGGTGGCGGTGGGGAAGACATCGCCGCGCCGCGGCCCGGGCATCTCATGTCGCCCAACGGCATCGCGATCGACGGGCAGGGGCGCGTCTTCGTGACCGATGACGGACCGCCCGTGCAGGTGTTCGACAGCGACGGCACTTATATCGACAGCTTCGGCGGGAATGAAGTCGCCTTCGGCATTGCCATCGACGACAAAAACGCCATCTACGCCTGCTTCCGAAACAAGTACACGGTTCGCAAATACGAAGTGGCAAAACACTGAGCCGCATCGGCTCCGGCATTTCTTCTGTGCGGTATCTCGCGCACCTTTCGGCGGCACGGTGATGCATCTCACTCCCCCGCGGTGATTTTTTTCCCGCTTTAACTCGGGCGGATTTTTCGTCGATTCAACGTCTGATCTGTTTTACCCGGATGGGATAAACCGACGGACTGAAGAATCATGACGAATCCAATCAATGTGCTGGTGCTCGAGGATCAACCGGACGACGCGGAGCTGATGATGTCGCAGCTTCGCGCCGCCGGTCTGAATCCCAACTGGAAGCGCGTGGAAACCGAGGCGGATTACCTGGCGGGTCTTGCCGGCTTGCCGGACTTGATCATCGCCGATTACAGCCTGCCGAAATTCGACGCGGTGCGGACGCTTCAGCTACTGCGTGAGCGGAAGATGGACACGCCGCTGATCATCGTTTCGGGAATCGTCCGCGATGAATTTATCGTCGAGGCGGTGAAGCTCGGGGCAGCCGATTTTCTGCTGAAAGACCGGATGGCCCGCCTGCCCGCGGCGGTGGAAAAGGCCCTGGAATCGCGCCGCATGCGCCAATTGCAGGAGCAGACGCGCCTCGCGCTGCACGAAATCGAGCATCGCTACGGAATGCTGGCGCGCGTGTCCCCGGTCGGAATTCTGCATTTCAGCGCCGAGGGACAATGCCTGGATGTCAACGAGCGATGGAGCGCGATCTCCGGGCTGGATGCCAAACGGGCCAGCGGCGAAGGATGGACCGGCACGCTGCACGCGGACGACCGGGAGCGCGTCGTTTCCACCTGGTGCGAGGCGGTACGGACCCACGCGGCTTTCGCGCAGGAATATCGCTTTAGCCATCCCAATGGCACGATCACCTGGGTGATCAACGAAGCCGTGCCGGAGATCGCCGACGACGGAAAGCTCCGCGGGTTCGTGAGCATCGTGACCGACATCACCCGGCAAAAACGCATTGAAGAGGCGCTGCGCGAAAGCGAGGAAAACGGCCGGCGCGTCTGCCAGCAGCTTGAGCGGACGAACGTAAAATTTGCCGAGCTGTACAAAACGGCCCAGCGATTCGTGGAGGATGTCTCACACGAATTCCGCACGCCGCTGACCGTCGTGAAGGGATACACCGAAGCGATGGCGGACGGCCTGGCCGGCCCGATCACGGGCGAGCAGCGGGAATATCTGGGGTATGTCTCCGACCGCACGCGCGATCTGGCGCAGATGGTGGACGACCTGCTCGATTCGAGCAAGCTGCGCGCGGGGACGATGCGGGTGGACCGCAAACCCGGGCGCGTTGAGGAGATCTTCGCCCACGCGCGGCTGATGATCACTTCCAAGGCGTCGGCAAACCAGATCGAAGTCATCGAGGATCTGGCGGACGATTTGCCGGATGTGTATGCGGATGCGGAGAAATCGGGCCGCGTGCTGGTGAATTTCGCGGTGAACGCAATCAAATTTTCACCGACGGGCGGCCGCATCACTATCTGGGCGCGCCGCGCGGCCGAGGGCGGTGCGGAAATCGGCGTGACTGATCAGGGCCCGGGAATTTCACTGGAAAATCAGAGCCTGCTGTTTGAGCGCTTCCGGCAGGTGGGCGATTCGCACAACAGCGGGACCAAGGGATTCGGGCTTGGCCTGAACATCGCCCGCGATCTGGTCGCGCTGAATCTGGGACGGATTCGCGTCGTCAGCTCGCCGGGCCAGGGAAGCACATTTTCCTTCACGCTGCCGCCGGGCGATCCCCGCACCGTTTTGCAGACGTACATGGACTATCTGCGCGGCCTCCCCAAGCGCGAAGGAACGCTTGGGCTGCTGAGCGCCCAGCGCCCGAGCGGCGACGGGCTGGATGAAAACATACGCGATTTTCTGACCGCGACGCTCCAGCCGACGGATCTTGTTCTCGACGGCCCGCGCGAGCGATCCTTTCTGCTCGTGGGATACACCGATGATCTGAGCGCCTGGGTGGACCGATTGCGAAAGGCGGCGGCGAAATTCGAATCGCAGCTTGTCTCCCCCACCGGACGCGAGCCGATTCACATTGACGTGCTGGGCGCGTGGCCGTGGCCCGCCGCCGAGCAGCAGGCCATGCAGCGGATGATGCAGGAGTTTGCCCCGGGAGAGCTGATCCATGCCTGAGACGATCATGATCATCGATGACGACCGGGCGATCGCGCAGCTCACCAGCCTCTGGGTGAAGTCCGCGGGATTCAACGTCCTGATCGCCAACGACGGCAAGGGCGGCCTGGAGGCGATCGCCAAACATCGGCCGAATTTGATCCTGCTGGACATCCGCATGCCGGAAATGGACGGCTTTGAAGTGAACCGGCAACTTCGACAGATGCCCGATCTGGCTGAGATTCCCGTGATTTTTCTCAGCGCCCACGCGCAGGAAACGACGCGCAAGGAATCGCTGGCGGGCGGCGGGCGGTGCTTTCTGCCCAAGCCGTACGAGGTGAAGAACCTGATCGCCGCGATCCGCGCGGTGCTCAGGGGCGGCATTCCCGTCGAAGCAAATTAGCGAGGAAACGTTTATGTCCGACCGCACAATCCTGATTGCCGACGATGACACCGGGCTGATTCGCCTCCTGCGGCTGGCGCTGGGGCCGCTGGATCTGAACATCCAGGAAGCGCACGATGCGATGTTCGCTCTGACGATGATCCACAAATCGCCGCCGGACCTGGTGATTCTCGATGTCAATATGCCCGCGGGAAACGGGCTCAGCGCCTGCGAGATGCTGGCCAGCGATGCCCGGCTGTCGAAGGTCCCGGTGATTATTCTCAGCGGCGATTCCAGCGAATCGACGCTGATGCGCTGCCAGCGAATGCGGGCGCATTACGTCCGCAAGGGCCCCGACGCGGTCAACGATGTGAAGCACCTGCTCTGCCGGTTGCTTTCGCTTTCTGATGCCGGCGCTGTCGCGCCGGCGAGTTTTCACGGGTAAAAATGGAGCATCCCATGAGCAGTCGCACAGTTCTTATCGCCGATGACGATCCGGGCCTGATTCGCCTGCTGCGGACGATCCTGGAACCGATGTCGATCCAGATTCGCGAGACGTACGATGCGACGTCGGCCCTGGCGATGATCCAGCGCTCGCCGCCGAGCGTCGTGATCCTCGACATCTCCATGCCGGGCGGAAACGGGCTCAGCGCCTGCGAGATGCTCAAATCCGACAAGAACATGTCCCGGGTGCCGGTGATCATTCTGAGCGGGCGCGACGATGAATCGACGCGCGGGCGCTGCGCGCAGATGGGCGCGCATTTTGTCTGCAAGGGCCCGCAGGCCCCGGGAGAAATCAAACGGCTGGTGGGAAGTCTGCTGGCCGCCAGTGAAACGGCCGGCGCGGCCTAGAAGGGAAAGATATGAGCCTCGAGATGCAATTCCCCGCTTCCGCCAGTGCGCTGGCGCTCCAGGAGCGGCAAACGCGGGTTTCCGTGATCGCTGGTTTTGTCGTCACATTGTCGCTGCTGGCGGCGGTGATTCTGCTTGTGTACACCACCAGCCGCTCCGCATCGGAGGCCCAGGCGACTGCGCAGCAGACGCGCGAAGTCTGCCTGACGCTGGATGATGTCGCCATAGCATTCGGCGGATCGCGCAGCTTTGATGCCGCGGACGTGGAGCAGAAAATGCGCCAGCTCTGGTCGGAGCTTGCCGATGATGCGCCGCAGCGGGCGCGCCTGGCGGCGCTGGAGCCGCTGATGGCTTCGGCGCGAAATGCCGATGCGGGCGTGTCGCTGGATGATATCCGCGCGCGCCTTGCCGAAATGCGAAAAGCGGAAATGTCCCTGCTGGCGCAGCAGACAATCGAGCTTCAGCGAATCATCGCGTCGCAGCCGTGGGCGTTTGTCCGTTCGGTGGCGATGTGCACGGCGACGCTCTGCCTGTTTTACACGCTGGCGGTGGCGCATCTGAACCAGCGTCGCAAGGCCGCGGGTGCTGCGGGCGAGGCGGGAAGGAAAGCCGAGGAAGAGGCGAAACTTCGCAACGCATTTCTGGCACGCGCGCACTGCGATATCCGCAGCGCGCTGACGGCAATAGTAGGTTACTGCGATCTGCCGGCGGAATCTCCAACGCCGGTGCAGGAACGGTTCGATTCGATCCGCCGGCAGGCGTCGCAGATCATGACGGCCATCAACGAAATTCTCAAAATTCCGGGAAAACCGCAGCCCGGCGGATTGCACCATCTATCGCCGATGGAGGCGCTGCCGCAAACGCCCGAGCCGGCGCCGGCGGCGCGAGAGTCCACCGGCCCGCGCTTCAACGGGCGGGTCCTGCTGGCGGAGGACAATCCCGATCTGCAGCAGGTGATCAAATATTATCTCCAATCGGTCGGCGCGGAGGTGACGATCGTGCCCGACGGCGAAAAGGCGTGCGAGCAGGCGCTCTTCGCCTGGAAACAGGGAAATACGTTTGACCTGATCCTGATGGACGTGCAGATGCCCAAGTCGGACGGGCGCGCGGCAACCATCTTCCTGCGCGATACCGGATACACCGAGCCGATCGTGGCGATCACAGCCAACGCGACCGACCAGGAACGCGGTCGATGCTTCGCCGCCGGATGCAATGGATTTCTGACCAAGCCGGTGGAGCAGGAAGAATTTCTGCGCACGATGACGCGATATCTGAAGCCGGTGATTCCCACGGAAGAGACATCGCAGCAGCCGATGCCCACCGCCGAGGATGCGGAATTTGCGGCTCTGCGGCAATCGTTCGAATCGGAAATCCCCGGCCGCATCCGCGAGATATCGGCGGCGATGTCGGTCGAGAATTTCACTAAGGTCGCGGATTTGGCGCATCAACTGAAGGGAACCTCCGGATGTTTCGGTTTCACCGAAATCTATTCCGCCGCGGCAGCGCTGCAGGTGGCAGCGGAATCGCCGGAGGTGCGCGAACGGATCGTGGAATGCTTCGCGGCGCTGGGCAGGGAAATCGGTCCGCCGGCTGCGAAGGCGGCGTAGCGGGCAGGATCTACGGCGAGTTGCTCCACATCGGAAAATCGTCAACCGCGATGCGGGCGTCGTCGGGATACGCATCGCGATATCGCACCACCAGGCGACGAACCGGCCGCGGGCTGGTTTTGGGCGGAAGCAGCGCGATCAAATCCCGCAGCGCCCAGGGGAAAAGCGACCACTGCGGATAAGTCATGTCCACCGGGCAGTCCGGCGAAAACTCGTTGATGCGCTGGGCCGCCCGCATCTGTTCCCGCAGCACAGTCCCATAATCCACCGCGCGAGTGCCGCTGTTGACGTGAATAAAATAGATGCCGGTGACCAGAACAATGAGCACTGGAGCGATGTACGCAGCCGCATAAAGATAAACCCCCATCGCCCATCTTCGCGACCGGCGGCGTGCAGCATCCACGCCATACCAGGCCAGCAGCACGTACGCGATCCAGGTGGCATTGAAGTAATGCGGCATCAGATCGATCCGCTCAAATCCGTCAAGAATCGCCTGGCACGCGGCTACGAATAAGCACATCAGAGCGCACTGATCCATCGGCGTGAAAGCCCCGAGCCCGGCGCGGCTGCGAGCGCGATAGAGAACCAGCGCCATCCCCAGCCAGACCGCGACATTGGCCATCAGCGACAGCGATTCACAGGTTCGAACGATCGCCGGCAAATGAGACAGCGATCCCGCCAGCCAGCCGAAAGCGGTCAGATGCAGGGCGCCCATCAGCGGATGCCACCAGCCGATGGATGTCGATTCAATCGCAGCCGCAACCGGCGGCTGATGAACCTCGGACATCGCCTTGAGATACGGAACGAAAACGCACGCCCACAAAATTCCGATCACGATGAGTGGCCGGCGAAATCGAACCAGTGACCGTCGCTCAAAAAGGACAAAGTGAAGCATCATTCCGCCGACAAGCGCCAGAGACATCAGATGAACCAGCGTCATGGCCGCGAGGCTGATCGCAGCGAGCGTCAAAGCCCTTCGCCGCCGAGTCGCCAGAAAATCGACATAACCCGCGACGGTGATTGCCGCCAGGGGGATGCAGAAAGTGTTGTCCCAGAGCATCCGGTTGAACTGCCAAAGCCAGGGCGAGAAAATCGAAAGCGCCGCGAACCAGGGACTGAGCCGCATCGCCCGCGTCAACCGGAAAAGAGCGATTGCCGTCACGCCGCTGAACAGCAGCGCGTGAATTCGAACCATCACGATCGGATCGTGCGTGATGCCCAGGATCAATTGATAAAACCAGATCGGCAGCGGCCCATAACTGACGCCGCGCGTGCCGACAAGACCCACCCGCGCCGGCGTGAACGAAAGCGAAACGCCGAGAACCTCGCACGGCGTATGATTGGCGTCATTCGCCCGCTGCAACAAAGTCGGCTCATCATTTTCGAACGAAGCATCCCCGGGAAACAAAAAAGATGTGCACAGAACAACGCACACCAGTACAAGCAGCGGAGCGGAACGGTGAAATGATTGGGCAGCCATGCGGCTGGGATTATTATGCCCAATGGGGGAAGTTGCGGTAAGGGGTGATTGCTGAACTCAACTCAACTCATCGCGAAATTTTTCTTAGAAAAATCTTGCGTGAAGTCTCAATCGGATTACCATGAAAGGCGAACCTCGGCATGAATTTCCGGGGGCGTATTTCACGTCATTGCCCTGGACCTGGACACTGAAAGGGAGGCAGAAAAATGAAATCCCGTTATTTCCGCGGCTTCGTTTTCCATGACTGCGCACAAACGACCCAGGGGCCGTCGTCTTCACAGCGAGTTTTGATCCGACGCCGTGCGCTGCTCGCGCTGGTCGGCGCAATTGCGGCGGTCGATTGCACCCGATCCACTTTGCATGCCGCCACCCAGACATCGACATGGGTCGGCGCTAGCAGCAATAGTTGGAGCGCCGCCGGCAACTGGAATCCCAGCAACACCGATCCCAGCAACGGCAACGATTCGATCAGCGATTTCGACGTGGTCATCAACAGCGTCACGTCGCCCGACGTTTACCCTTTGCTCAATATTGGGGTCACGATCGACGACCTGACGGTTGCTTCCACCGCGACAATGATCATCGGCCCCGGCGAGACGATGAACGTCAATGGACCGACCGTCAGCAACAGCGGAGTCATCCAGATCGACCAGAATTCCTCCAACGCCGATTTGAATTTCACGCAGAATACCGCGCTCAACGGCTCCGGCACGGTCTTCATTGATGACTATAGCCCCACTGCCAAGATCACCGGCGCCAGCACCGCGACCGTGACCGTCGGCTCCAGCCAAATCATCGACGGCGATGGAGAGATCGACGTGGCCCTCGTGAATAACGGCACCGTCAATGCCAACAATTCCGGTCACATGCTGATTCTGCAATCGAGCAACACGACCAACAACAATTTGATGGAAGCCACCGGCAGCGGCACGCTGGAGATCAACACGATCACGGTCAGTCAGGGGATGAGCGGCGCGGTGTCTGCGGCGGGAGGCCTGGTGAGCCTGGTCGGCGGAGCCACCATTTCCGGTGGAACCGTCAGCGCTGCCTCGGGCAGCAATATTGACGTTACCAGCGCCACGTTCAATAACGTGACGGTTGCCACGGGCAGCAGCGTCATCATCCTGCCGGGAGACACGCTGAATGTGTCCGGCACCACGCTCACCAACAATGGGACGATCCAGATCGACGAGAATTCTTCCAGCGCCGATTTGAATTTCACCCAGAGTGTTTCGCTGAGCGGCTCCGGCACGGTCTTTGTTGATGACTATAGCCCCACTGCCAAGATCACCGGCGCCAGCACCGCGACCGTGACCGTCGGCTCCAGCCAAATCATCGACGGCGATGGAGAGATCGACG